>Ga0209125_1000159_pt1 | contig 111798 bp, 105 predicted proteins | sample BarGraIncub1131A_FD_184503 | JGI IMG/M metagenome (GOLD analysis project Ga0209125, IMG submission 184503) | Arctic peat soil microbial communities from Barrow, Alaska - Barrow Graham LP Incubations 11-31A (SPAdes) (version 2) | ecosystem: Environmental > Terrestrial > Soil > Wetlands > Peat...
TGATGTTTTATGCTGAAAAAGCATAAATTCAATTACTATGATAATATATTAGCATAAATGGTATTGGTTGTTGGGGAAATGTGGAAGTTTTGGTTATCTAATACCCAAATTATACTTAATTCAGTTTCTGCTATTTACATGCTTCTCTTAGATGTATATTATTGAGCTTCGACATGAGCTCTGTTATTACGTGATATAACCCAGAAGCGTCGTAAATTTTGTTACGTAATATGCGTCAATTACGAAATAACATATTGTAAATTTTGATCTACTGTTTTAACATTTTCATAATTAACCGTATTTCCTCTTAATGTATTTTGACCAATAGTAAATATATAATCTTCGTTTGGCATAGATATTGCTATTCCATTTTTGATTAACTCATTTCTTCTTATGTCTAAATTATACAAAGCTATTTCTTCAATTGCCACACTTATACCTTTGCCGATATTATCATAAATCTTGTTTGCGTATATGACACCTTTACTTGCGATTTTAGGAGCATAATTTGGCTCTTTCTTAAATGCAATACCATTCCCATTATCATGCACTAGATTTTCATAGCATTGTAAATCTGAATTAGCTGTTATAGCTATACCTGCATCACCATTACCCCAGCAATGGTTGTGATGTACACTACTTTTACCATTCGTATCGGGATTCATGAAACTAATTGGTGCTATCCCATAAGTTCTATTATTAAAAGATTCCACATTATAAATGGTTCCTTGTCCTCCACCACATAAATTAACGCCACCAAAACTACTTGCTGCTCCCACACTTACACCATCTCGGGCATATCCATTATTATAACATTGTCCTCCTATTACACTGCATCTCGTAAAGTCGTGGGATGAAATTCCTTCGTCAAAGTTATGATGTGCTATACAATTTATAAACTTAATTTTTCCAGTACCTTTAGGCCCAAAACCATCATTGCCGAAAGAATATGACGCTTCACAATTTTCAAATATACCAAGATCCACATTACCTGTGTAAACACAAGTGTCATTCATACTTCCCGTAAAATAACAATTGGTAATCCTAAAATTTGATATGTTACTAACCTCAACAATGTTATTGCTTGCACAACAAAAATTAACATTATCAATTAATAATCCGTTACTGGTTCCACTAAATACTGTTGTCGTATTAACTGCTTCAAACGAATGGGAACTTAATCCATCCGAGGGGTGAATATATAACAGTTTATTAACTGTATCATACCAAGAACTTCCTATAGTTGATTGACATAAAGCTAAACTCGTTGTCAAAAACAATGGATAACTCATATCTTGAATAACACCATAGAAGGTATCATTAAACGGTGAACTAAAAACTCCACCGCCTGTTGAAGTCCACGTGCTTATGTTCAATGAACCAAAAATGTTTATCTTGCCAACATTCGAATTGATACCTAGAACCTTAAGCCCGTCTTTCGTAACCGTTAATGTTTTTTCCCGGTAGTCTCCAGGACTTACATAAATCACATCCGCATTAAGATCAATAGCTTTTTTAATCGTTTTTAAAGGACTTGCTTTAGTTCCTTCGTTAAGATCATTTCCTGTCAAAACAGATACGTATTTACTCAATATCCCTGTACTACTTTGACTAAGGGCTTTAACTTTAGCATTAACGCCATTTGTATAAGGGTTTTTCGGAATTACATGGCCAGAACTTACAAACCATCCAGATGATTTAAGTAAATCTCCAACTGCTGATCCTGACATTCTATGTAAGCATTCGATGTACCTTGTGTTCGGTGGTATAATTCCCCATACAGAGGCTCTCTGCAATCCATTAGAAAAAGCTTCTATCGATTTACCTACATTGGTTGAGTATGATTTTACATCACCAATTTCAACGAGATTAGCATCTCTAAAAGATATCTGCAAATACTCTAAAGACGTACTTAAATCTCTACTAGAATTAAACATAACTGATAAAACAATTTCTTGACCTATTTTAAAAATAGCATCTCTTTGTATGTCTATTTTTACACCATAGAAAGGTTGCGTTGATACGGCTGTTGCTACAATAGTATTAGTACCACAGTAGGTGGGGTCAGTTGTCGATACGGTTATAGGCAATAAACTACTTAAGAAGCCTTTGTAATATTCTAAACTATTTATAAAAGGATCGTCATTATAATTTATTGGATCAACTACTCCAATACCCGATGCACTATCAATTATTCTTGTAAGCACATCATTACAAGGACAAACACGACTGCCACTCGTTAACACCGGTTTACATATCTGCAAAGCGTTTGCCGAATCCCTATTCTTCGCATACATTCTTAATTTTGTTGTCCCTGCTGGAATTACAATATTTTCGAGTCTTTTATTAACAAATAAATTATCGGTACCTATCATCACCGTACCATTATAAAAACGTAAAGATAAATCGTAAAGAGTTGACGCCGATAAAACATCAAAACTTGCGCTAATCGTATCTCCTATTGCAAATGGCAATTCTCCAAGACCTAAAATAAAATCCCACGTTGTTGCTGCACTTACAATTGCTGGTAATGTAATAACACCATTACTAACTATTGTCCCGGTTGTAGTTGAAATGAATTTCATATAAGATGTTTTAATTCCTGCTGTAGCTAAGGATAACTTAAAATATGGATCATAAAAATAATTAATTGATCCATATTTACCTTTATACTTAGCTTCTAACATTGCCTCTACTACCGAATCGTTTGCTATTCCCATACTTTGATAAACTCCACCGTCTACCCATGCTGTATCGTTCCACCAATAACGATGCCCGTCTGCTAAAACATAACTATATTGATCCCCTGTGGGTTTTCCCGCATTTAATAATGCTAAAGTTGAGTAGGTAGTTCTTGGGGTTCCACTTGCCACTGCTGCTAATGCCGTTTGCGACGCTTTTTCTGCCAATTGCGCACTAAGTAAATTACCTTGATTTTGACTTAACGGTAAATCTGTTGCGGTTCCAGTGACATTATCTTGGACGTCAACAGGTGTAAGAATGTCTCCATCGTGTCCATGTGAAGCAGTTGAAATAGATCCATCTCCAGATCCTTTAAGAATGCCCGAAGCAGTAATAGTAGTTTGTTTTTGGCTAATCTGCGGATCAACGTATGCCTTGACTGACTTCACACTTGGGTACTTAGTATCAGAAGCAGCATCAGTAGTTATATCAGTAGATTTATTTGATGAACTTTCTTTATTTGCTAACTCAGTTTGAAGATTGACTATTTTAGTTTGAGGGATGTTACTAGTCAGTGAGGCAGGAGTAACTACATTGTTTTTAATTGATCCATCAGCATTATGAGATTGACTAAGATAATCATTAAGGACTATACCCCAAGTTCCAACATCTTTACCTGGTTCAGGTAGTCTTGCCATGATTAAGCTACTTTCTATTTAGTTATTCATACTATGAAAACATAAACTTAATTACTATATGATTATATTAACATTATCTGTTTGTGTATGCTAATATATTAACATAAATGGTATGGGTTATGAATAATATATTAAAAAACAAAAAAACATTCACGAAGTTTATTAGAACTTACGCCCTATTGCCTATATCAATACTGGTACTTTCTGTTTGTCTATTACTAACAACAGGTCATGTCCATGCTGTATCGTATGTTTCTGGTAGTTATAGTGCTGGTGACTATAGCGATTCAAGCTATAATCAAGGTTCTAGTGCTAGTAATGTAAACAATCCAGTAAGTACTTCTAACCCAGTAGGAAGTACTAGTAGCGATAGCTCCAACGATAATACCGATGGCTCAAGTGAGTCTGCCACAACAACTACAAACCCAACTACATCCACCACGAAAAATGACACAAATGATCAAACAAAAGATCAAAAGTCGCCAATTAATATATCGGCAACAACACCAGGCGTAATCATAGCGATTGGAGCTGTGGTTCTAATTCTTATTATGATAACTGTATTGTTATTGGTTAAAAAATATAGGACAAAATAATTCAAAGCCTAGCTGATATTCTGGGTAGGATTTAAAATTAGGCGAAACCATGAGCCATAAGGGTTAATAAAGCCAACCTTGCCTACAGCGATTTAACATTGGTCATAAAAACTTGTATAATCATCTCATTTCGTCTATATTTAGAGTTAATATATTAGCAATAAGGGAGTGTATATGGGGTTAGGTAAAGTTGAGATTATTGTAATAATTGCGTTAGTAATCACGCTAATTTTTGTAGGTGGTAAAAAACTACCCGAATTAGCCCGTGGCATCGGTGAAGCCGGCAAAGAATTGCGCAAAGGTTTTGGTAAATTAGACAACGAGAAAGAAAACGACGACAAAAAAACAGATAAAAAATAGTCTACAAAAGGTGGTACGTACGGTGAGGCGTTCAACTAAAAAATCGCAAGCAGCGACAAAGATAAATGATCATATTCGCGAATTAGCGACTAGATTGTTGGTGTCGGCTGCTGCCCTGATAGCTGTCGGCGTTGTTGTCTATATATTTTACGAGCCACTGTTTAATCTCTTGCGCTCACCTTTGGGCGCACCACTTTATTACAGTAATCCGGCTGGCAGTTTTGCGTTCGTTATGAAAATTTGTTTTATGGGCGCATTGACTATTACCATCCCAGTTATTATTTATAACCTTATCATGTTTGTCCAACCAGCCTTCGAAAAAAACATATCACACAAACGCGTTTATCTAACAACCCTATCATCATCCATCTTAGCAATCGCTGGCGCAATCTTTGCTTTCACCTGTATCTTACCCGGAACATTAAAGTTTTTTGCTGGTTTTCAGGTTAATGGTATTAGCGCCCTGATATCTGCCGATAGCTACCTAAATTTTGTTACCAATATAATTATTACGTTTGTAATTATATTCCAATTACCTCTCTTAATTACATTCATTGATAGTATTAAACCACTAAAGCCAAAGAAATTATTAAAGCTGGAAAAATGGGTTGTGCTAGGTAGCTTAATTATTGCGCTATTAGCCCCCTTTACTTATGACTTTATGACTAGCATATTAATCGCTGTGCCTATAATTGCGCTATATAACCTATCCATCGTAATCGTACTAGTCAGCCATGCTCGAACTAATCACAAAGCCCGTTCTGTCGCCCGCAAGGCATCTAAAAAGCCCGCCACTGCGACCGACTTCATACCTGAATCAATGCCATCATTTAGTGTGTTAGTTAACGATATGAGCCAATCAAAGCCAATTATAGCAACGTCTGCGCCTTGCTATGTCAGGCCAAACCGAACCTACATGGATATCGCCCCCTCAAAATCAGCACCAACCAAAGTTATGCCAAAAACAAAAGCCCAGGCTAAAACAAAACAAGCTACCTTTGATCACCATGTTCGTGTGATATCTGACATCCACCCCAAATCTAATCGCGTTTTAGTATAATCTAAATAGAATCGTCAATACAGGATATCGATAGAGCATCGACTTTACCAATATATTCAACCCCGATCAGCGACCGTACCCACTACCGCCATAGCCATGGACTGTTTGTTTTTGCGATTTAGTAATAGCTAGTTTAGGGCTATCATCTTTGGTTAAAAGAGAAACAACTTTCCCAACACCAATTAAGCTAAGTACAGCAAGGCCGCCGAACTTCAAGAAATCTTTTCGATCCATTTCTTTATTGCCTATAGTTTGAACTATATTTTTGTCAATCACCTCTTACCCCAATTCAGTAATAAAATTACTTTTATATTACTAATCATAAGCTAGATTAAGAAAGAATACAAGTGCAGTGCATAGGTTGAGAGTTAGAGTCTAATACGCACTAAATAAAAAACCGACCAAAAGGTCGATTCTTTATTTGGTGCACGATATGTGACGCATTACAAACAGTTGCGATAAACACTACAAATGATTATAAGTTAATGAACCTTGCCAAAATATTCCAATTATCAGGAGAATTATTTTAAAACTGCCCGCTTAACTTCGTCTTTATCAAACCCAAGTTTAACAATAGCTTTGCACAGTTCCTCGGTTACTCCATTGCTGATAGTCGTATGTCTAGGTACAGACAATTCTATTTCTTCATCTTTTGGATATGTTGCGATCATATGTGGACCATCTTGACGGATATTAAACCTTTTTTTCTTCAGATACTTGTGAAATTTCCTATAACTGGATGGCTTATAGAAAATACCCACACTATGCCCTTACGAGCGTCAATTCGCCAGTTTCTCTTTGACGAGATTCAGCTGATGGCTGAAAACGGTTACCGTAATACGGCCTAATCTTTTCAGGCATTTTAATATGACTATAGACAAGTTGGTTGAGATTTGTAATTAGACCATCATAGGTCTTTGCTTCTGTTATTAATAACCCTTTGACCTTATCTTCACCAAATCCATCTATAAAGCATATGTAATAGCCACTGTCTTTTTTAAAAGATATATGTATCTTCGTAGGCAGCACAGTCTGATATGCCGCTACCTCTTCTGGGTCGACAAAAAATGACTGAAACTTCTTAATTATATCTTTTATCATAAGCATATCATACCATATTTCCTTTATTTTTGAAATAGCCCCTTGGTATTTTCATCTCTACCTAAAAGTATGAATGTTGTAGGCAAAATAGTCAACCCTAATTGAATGTAGCTATATATTACTCTTTTTTCAACTCGTCTTGTGCAATTCTAACAGCGATTGTAGCCAGAACATCAACATCCTTAATTAACTTGGTTATTTGAATATCGGTCATACCATTAGCCTCTTCTCCGATTATCACTCTAGCTTCTTCGATGGATATTATATCGTTTGTATCAATTTCAAGACCTTTCTTGACATCTCGATTCGATAGATTCTTGTTCCTTGCCATAGGGTTGTTTTAACGCTTTTCTTATTGTGTTCACAAAGTATTCGGCTTGTTGTCTTTTAATACCAAACACCTCCCCGATTTCCGTATAAGTGCAACCACACTCTCGCATCGTATATGCAATTATTGGCAAATAATCTACTAAATTTCCAAGATTTGCATATAAATCTTGGAAATTCTTTATATTTACTGTAACTATTTTTGGCCTTGCCATATTAAATCATAAACCTTTCCCATTTACTTTTATCGATCGCTGAGTAATCAAGATCTTTACATATAAATAAACTTTTATCTTGCCGAACATCAATAATTCCACCAGATATACTCACATCTTTATCTTTCTGCTCTTTAATATATTTTTGTAAGGCATCAGATTTCAATTTTGTATCATTAAGAGTGACAGTTGAACCAGATTTTGTATCATATATTCCGACCGAACCATCATTATATCGAATGATATAATCGGGATAAAATGATGCAGGTGTTTGTATGTCAGTCTCTTCATTGAAGGTAAAATATGGTATACCAAAATATTGCAGCATTTTTTCGCCATTCTTATACCACCAATCAATTTTATCGCTCTTATCTATTAATGATTCAAAATATTGCTCAGTTTTTGGACGAGAATCGTGTGCAAAATATGGCTCGAGTGCATGTTTATCGCTAACCGTCATTGTATAATTTTCGCCAAATTGATCTATCTCTGGAATCTTAAATATTAGATCCTCTCGACCCCTCTTTAAGGCTATACTTTCATGACGAGTATCCTCAAATTCATTCTTAGCACCGTGGATGATAGATGTGAATATTTGTTGATTTATATCAGAACAGACAAGAATACGTTGAATCTCGTCAATCTTATCACGACCATAGCCAGCCTTTTTAAACCAGTCGTATATTGCAGGTTTTAATCTTTCAATCGAACGTGTGTAGTTATAAGGTACACTCCAACTTTTCAAAGCGTATTTAAAAAGATGTTCAATGTTCGAATCATCTTCCTTTGAATAAACAGTTTTTACATTATTTTGGTCAATGTCATCAAGATTTTTAATTGTTACATCTGAAAGTATTGGTGTTAATAGTTCTTCAGGGTATAACTCTAATATATCATCTAGTTTCTTATAAATAACTTTTTTATCATCACCACCATTAAGACTAAAGTATGAATTAAGTCGCTTAAAAAGAATTGGTCTGAATTCCTTTGTAAGGTCATGAAAGTCTGTTCTCTTTATATAAACACTTGGGAGTTCAATATTTTTTAAGAATGAACGAATTTTAGCATATTTTATTCGAAAGAATGCTTTTGCATCACTATCGCTTGGATCAATAATGATACTGCTCAAATTAGTATAGACATATGCAGAGTTTAAATCTGAATTATTATAATGGTAGGCTTCAGGCATTCTCATGATACGTCCAACTGTTTGAATTTTAAATGTAACAGATTTCATATCGTGAAACATTACAAGGATTTGTGCACGAGGGCAGTCCCAGCCTGTCGCAATTGCCTTTTTGAAAATCAATACCTCGACAGGCGAATCTTCCTCATCTATACGTTCCTTGTTACGTTTCTCTTCGCTTAACCATATTGCGAGTTTACCATTATTGTATGTAATACCCCTGTCACTTAGGTAGTCCTCGATTTTTACACGGACACTAGTATCAAGAACGCTCGTCTTCTCGGAGCCTTCTGTTGGTAATTGGATCAGAATTAATGGCTTAACATACGAATCTTCTTTAGAATATTGTTCTTCAAGTATATCTCGTCTTTCAAGTGCCGCTTCGATTGTTGCTTCGTCGCTTGAATGTGAATCCAAATGTTTGTCAATTTGATAATTTATGCGAACTTCTTGTTTAATAAGCCCGCTTGAAACTACTTCTTCAAATGGCACTTTAATTATCCTAGCCTTATTATCAGTAACATCATCACCTGAAGGCTTTAGGATGGGCGTAGCAGACACTTCAAGTGTCAGACGAGGCTTTATCACCGTAGAGACAAGAAGCTGTGAATTAGGTCCAAGATAGGTTTGATGGGCTTCATCTACGATCAATATTACTTCCTTGCCTTCAGCCTTTGTTGCTTCAAGCACGTCAATAATATTCCGTGAATCTTCGCCTTTTTTAACAGCCCTGTTGGACCATTCGCCGGTAGCCCTGACGGTTTTAGTGACACTCTCCCAGTTAGTAAATAAAACTGTATTTACAGGTAGCGCATCAGCAGTTAAATCTTCAAGGCCTATGAGGTTGTATCTAGAATCATCAAGATATAATGCGAGTTTTTCGCGACTTTGACTATGAAGCTTATACATACTAGCCCAGATAAAAACATAATTACTCGGCATATCTTCAAATGCCAGCCTTTTCAATAATTCAGCAGCCATTATTGTTTTACCGCTCCCAGTTGGCGATTTGAAAACTACCTGTGTGCTCTCGTGATTAGTTCTTAACAACTGCCTAAATGCTTCAATGAGTTTATTGACTGCATCTTCTTGGTATGGGGCAAGTTTAAACATCTGACTTCTCCTTAAATATTCGCTTATAAACCTCTAGTATGCTTTCGGGTATCGGTCGAATCGTGTAATGTAGTTTTGTCTCTGGCACATCTTCTTCATAGGCATAATTTGAATAGCTGAATATATAGATATTCAAAGGTTTCTCGATGTCAATCATTTCAATCTTACGGACACATTTTTCGATATTATGTGGATCAAACAAAATAGCCGTATTATGGTCAATGCTTGAGAATAATTTGAAATCTTTTTCATCAATAAGCGAGTCGTATGCATCTTCGCGAATACGAATCATATCGGTACAACGATCAACAAGAGAAAGACGTGTCTGATCATCAGTCTTTTCCTTATTTACAAAGTCCGTCTTGAAATAGCGTAGATTTGCAGGAATACCATCCGCAGACCCATAACCTTCAGTAACTCTCTTTATGCGTTGATATGTTATATTTTCAGCAATACCATTTTCATTATTAGTACATAGTATGAACTTACGACGACCTTCGTCTTCCTTATTGAGTTGCATTACTGCATGGCCAGTAGTCCCAGAACCAGCCATAAAGTCCAATATCAAACCATCATTCGGGCTACTCATTGATATGATTTTCTTCAAAAGATAGAGCGGTTTAGCATAATCAAAAACCTTATCACCGAATATTGCCCTTATTTCTTCTGCGGCTCGATCATAATTAATTTCTTTCTCACCCCAAAGACTCTTTACTTTTCGTCGTTTATCATCAGTAAGATAGTCTTTTTGAAAGATATCATACAAACTACCATTTTTTGCATTAACACTTCGTACTATTAGCTGATCGCTGTCTCTAATAACTTTTTCTCGACTCCACCTCCACCTACCATCGCTGCCATCACTTAGCCTCGGTAGCAGTTCTATCGCGTCCTTAGAAGCATCCAATCTAATGACACCTGTATTTTCTACATAATAAATCGGGAAATATAAGTTTGGGCTATCTTCGCGTCGCGAGTCAGAACCTCTTTTACGTAATCCTAATTCTCGGTATCGACTATTTCCATCTTGTTTTGAATATTCTTTCTTTTGACTATCTGTTAATCGATCACCCGTAATATTTGCCATAGATGATTTTCTATAAATAAGAACGTATTCGTGAGTTTCTGCGATATTCGTACTTGATTGCCTACCTCTAGGGTTAGAATAAACTGTTATATTAGCTATAAAATTTTCTGCACCAAATATTTGATCACATAATAATTTCAAGTTTGCCTGCTCTACATCATCAATCGAGATAAATATGATACCAGAATCTTTTAAAAGATTCTTCGCAGAAGCTAAACGCTTACTTATGAAATTCAGCCATTTACTATGCCTAAACACATCTTCCTTATCTACGTACTGATCATTATAAATAAAATCTTTATTGCCTGTATTATAGGGTGGGTCGATGTAAATGAGGTCAATTTTCCCAGCATGGGTATAATTTAATACACTGAGAGAATGGTAGTTGTCTCCCTCAATAATTAAGTTTGTTAAATCATCCGCATCTTTTTTTATAACTCTTTCTGGCACTTCCTCTAACACTGGGAGCATTTCCTGACACTGGTCCACAACCTTCTCAGGCTTATCTTCCCAAACAAGACCAAACTTTTTTCGCTTCTTTAGAGACTTAATCGTTTGAATCAGCTCTTCTTTTGTATAATCATCAAGTTTTTTTGTCATTAATTACCTTTTGTTAATAGTTTCATCACATCTTCACGTTTATATCTTCTATCTCTACGTGTTCCAAAGCGTATAGCGACCAAATAACCTTTATTGTCCCACGACCTAAGCGTATTAGGATGGCAACCTAGCAACTCACAAGCCTGTTTGAGGGTCAGCAACTTTGACTGTTTTTGTCCTGATTGTGTCATACTATAACTATACACGAGTTGACAGGTTTAAAAAATTAATGAGTGATGTGATGAATAAAATCGATGATGTTAATGAAACACAGGGGCATGACAAAATGCTTCGTTATATTGAAGATCTAGTCAGAAATAAAGATTTCAGGAAACAAATCAAAAGACTTCGTAGGTTGGATAAGTATACTGCGATACCAAAAGGTCATTATCAAGATTGGACCTCAGAAGAACAAAAGAAACACGACTATATAAACGACGAGTTAGGCTCAATTATAAATGGATACGAATTGCTAAGAAAGAGGACAAATAAAATAATTAGGACCAAAGATGCAATCGTCAAAGAGAACATCGCATTAAATTATAGTCTTGATAATAGTCTGATTTCCCTCGCTTCATATAAAATTAAGAATGAAGAATCTGATACATTAGGTAAAGTTATCATTGAGAATATGTTTGATGAATCGCCCGATATGTGCAGATCCATAAACCTATACGATGAAGAATTAAGCCCTTTTAACCCAGGTGAAGAAATAATATACATGATGCATGGCAGGCAATTACTTTTTATTGCAAATCCAGTTGCTATTACTATTAATCGGCAAGCGTCAAAAAGAGATGTTTTGGACTACATTGAAAAAAAATGGCCGAATATTGAAACTATGTTAAGAAATTTTAATGACGATAAAGTACTAAGGTTAAGGAAAAGAAAATACCCCCAAAAAATGATTGATATTATATGGGACAATCAGTCATTACCATCAAAACAGATAATTGAAAAATTAAATAAAGAGTTCCCCGACAACATTTTTGCTTATTATGAAATCAATAAGATTATCCGGAATGAGCGGCAAAGGCGTCATGGGATTATAACGTAGGTCATTAAATTCTTATTTATATTTTTAATTTTAAGATAATCTGACATTTGTCAGGTTATTTTTATGATAGACGAAGTTAAATATCAATCAACAGAACAACAAAACGCTGCAGAAGGAAGCGTTACTGTTGAGTTGAGTGACGAGGCATTACACAATCTCACTGGTTACTTGGACATACTCATACAAATGGACCTTATTCAAAAACAACGTAATGAAAGGGGCAATAATGCTACTAATTTATACAATACTACAAATCACAATACGAAAATTGATTGATATACTCATGACCTTTTGGCTATGGGCAAACAAACGGTTAAAACAAGAAGAGGAACAAAAACAGCATGATCGTAAGTGAAGTTAATATCACACCAATTAAACCGACTGACGGGCTTGTAGCGTTTGCTAGCTGTGTTGTGGATAGTAAACTGTATCTCGGTTCAATGGGCGTACATAAGCTGTTGGACGGTACAGGCTATCGTATAACCTATCCGACTAAGATAGTCGGGTCACGCCAGCTTAATTACTTTTACCCCATCACAAAGGATGTTGGTAAATCGATTGAGAAAGCTATTGTCACTAAGTGCATTAAACTTTTTGAAAAAAGTGATGAATATTATGATAGACACTGTAAAACTACTGATCAAGATACATGATCCGAGTCGTCTTGATGGCAATAAGTTTTCGCCCGTTTCAATTGAGCAACTTGTTAATAGTAGGTCCTATGGCAAGACATCGCTAAATCCATTTGCATCATACGCTCGTATGGGTAAGTATATGCCGAGACTAACTTTTTTTAAGCGTCCATCAAAGTATGGTGCAGTCTACCAACTAGCCGTTGAGTTTTCTGCACCTAAAATGTTATTCCTTAACAATTTTGATGAACTAGTAGAAAGTGATTTTGAAGAACTATTAACAATTTTACAAGATAAGATTCAAGAATTGCTTGGCTTTAAATTTTTAAAGCAAGTATTAGCAAAGTCAGATGTTGGTGCATGGCATCCATCAAAAAATATAGTGTTTATAGACTTTACTTCGTGCCAAATGATACTTAACATAATAAGTAAATTAGACATAAGCCATGTATATGATTTGCAAAAGACTGATTTTCGCGATGGCCATGTTGTACATATACACTGTAATTCAATGGATATAGCCTTTTACGATAAAATGGCTGATCTACGTAAATCAAAAACTAGCCCAAAAAGAGCAATAGAAAAAGATGGTGCATTACAGCTTAATCTACTGGCATTATTAGAAGAATATAGGCCGATTGATGTCTTTAGATATGAAGTCAGGCTTGTCGGGAAAGCATCCATTAAACGTGCATTTCCTGAACTAAAGGAATGGACATTCGAGAATTTATTTAAAAAACAATTATGCCAAAATATCCTAATCAAGCATTGGGAAAAAGTAACAAGCTCTATCAATCTATTATCGCTAGACACTAAAGAGCCTATAGAACTGCTCCAAAATTATCTTATTGATAACCCAGAAGCAGGACCGCAAGCAGCGTTAGCGGCAATCGCCAGTTTACTCATAATTCGGCAAGATGGCGTAACTACGCTCCGAGGAACACTTGACTCGCATTTTGGGAAACAAGTGTGGCACCGACTTAAAAAAACAATTAAATCGCCAAGCGAGAATCGCTTTAAATCTTTTATCCATATAGATGAGACACTTGAACGATTTGAGCCAACAAAAATGAGCAAGTTCATAAATAATATTGATAATAATGTTAAGTAATGGTAAGTTATAAAGGTGATACATATGGAAACAAAAGTAATACTAATCGCAAGGGTATCAGACGTTGAACAACGTAAGGCTTTGCCAGCTCAAAAATTACGGCTTGATCAATACGCAAAACAATTAGGGTATCCTTCTGAATACCATGAGTTTGATGAAAGTGCCTATAAGGATGCAAGACAAAAGTTCTCGTTATTAGTAGAGAGAATAAAGTCTATCAAAGAGCACACGATTGTTGTGTTTGATAAAATAGACAGATTCACTCGAGATGCCTCACAGTCAGAAGTCCGAGCAATGAGTATAATGGTAGAAAAAGGCATTACAGAACTACACTTTCCTTCTGATAATCTGACTATAACAAAGAGTTCACCAGCAACTGACCTTTTCCGACTCGGCATAGGGATGTTATTAGCAAAATACTATTCTGATTCTAGTAGAGATAATGTGAAGCGTCGTTTTGAGCAAATGCTTAATGACGGCATATGGGTACATCTAGCCCCTATTGGCTATAAGAATGTCATAATAGGCGGTACAGAAAAGCGACCCATAAAAGGTATTAAGGTAGACAAAGACAGAGGTCACTATATCACTAAAGCATTTGAAATGCGTTCTACTGGTATGCCCTACGAGGTCATTGCCAAAGAGCTAGTTAAAAACGGTTTTACTAGTACTCGTGCTGGATGTAAGCCCTTGAATAAAGTAATACTTGAACGTATTTTAAGGAATAAATTCTACTATGGTGTAATGGTGCAAAAGGGCAAAGAATACCCTCATGAATATGAGCCGCTTGTTAGCCGTGCATTATTTAATCAGTGCCAAGCTATAAGAGAAAAACGCAAACATGACAATACTAAATATGACAGCAAAGACTTCACATTTAAAAAGATCGTTAAATGCGGTAAATGCGGGCATTCAGTTTCGCCATTCAAAGCACGTAACACTGTCTATCTACGATGTGCTAATAGCAAATGCGACAATCCAAATACTGCAGAGTCGTTAGTTGTCGATAATGTTGTTGACGACATAAGCAACTTTAGCTTGCCCGAAAGTATTATCGAAAAAGTAGTTGATGAATTGCGTAGACGCCATGAGGACCAACAACTCTACTACTCACGTAATACAGAAAAAACACGCATAGAATATGACAAAATAAGTGATAAAATGCGTAAGATTTATTATGACCTGCTTGATGGGCGTATTACTCAACAGTTCCATGACAATATTGCAAATGAACTAGAAGCTAAACAGCAAGAATTGAATGATCGCCTAAAATTGCTAACAAGTGACAATAAGGTATTTCAAATCACTGCGTCTTATCTGTTAGATCTATCACAACGAGCAGATCAGCTATTCAGAGAAAGCGATGAAAACCTACGACAGAAACTTTTAGAATACGTACTTTCAAACATTGAATTAAAGGACAAAAAGCTGTCTTATATACTAAACGACCCCTTTAGAACCATCGTCGAAGCAAAGAAAAAAGCCCTTTCAGGCTCAAATTCTAACATTTGGTGCGGGTACGGAGACTCTAACTCCGGACCTCTTCCTTGGCAAGGAAGCGCTCTAACAACTGAGCTACACCCGCATACCTTGTAAAATTATATGGGAATGAGAGGTGAAATGCAAGAGTCGCAGCTTCTCACATCAAGACCAATAAGAACGCGTCAAAATAATAAACCCATCTTTCGATGAGTTTATTATTTTGGTGGCTCCTCCCAGACTTGAACTGGGGACACAAGGCTCTTCAAGCCTCTGCTCTACCAACTGAGCTAAAGAGCCACGCTCTAGTACAAATATGCATTTGTTACTGTGTATATTTTACTAGAGTTAAGCCCTTTCGACAAGCTACTTCTTTAACATTTTACCAACATTATCGATCAAATCGGCTGGCAAAACAAATAGCGTAGTCTGGCTTTGCTCGACAGATATCTTTTCAAGTGTTTGCAATGTACGGATGTTAATACCGCCCGGTGTACTGGTTAATATGCGCGCAGCGTCTGATACAGCCTGTGCAGCGGCCTTTTCGCCCTCAGCAGTAATGATGACTGCTCGACGTTCTCGCTCAGCCTCGGCCTGCTTAGCCATGGCACGCTTCATATCTTGTGGTAGCTCAATATTCTGAATCTTGACACTTTCAATATCAATTCCCCATTTTTCAGCCTGAGCATCAACAATATCCTTGATCTGAGCACTAACTTCGTCGCGCTTGCCTAGTAATGAGTCCAGTTCAATATTACCGGTTACGTCACGAAGAGCCGCCTGAGCAAATTGGCTGCTGGCATAAATAAAGTCAGAAACTTCCAAAATTGCTTTCTCGGCATGCAAAACTTTAAAATAAACAACCGCATCAACGTTGACTGTTACATTATCGCTAGTAATAACTTCTTGCTTTGGAATATCAATCGTATTAGTACGAACATCAACTCGAATCATTCGTTGAAAAATAGGTACAATTATTTGCAACCCAGGATCACGAAGTCCAGTATATTTACCAAGGGTTAAAACAACACCCCGTTCATATTGATTAACGACCTTTAAGCCACTCAATATAAAAATTACCGCTAATGCTGCTAAAGATAAAAACAGATACATCACACCAAACTCCTTTATGTTACTATACTAAATTATATCACCTATTCAGTGCGTCATTAATCAAAGCTTCAATCAAGCTACTATAAGTAATGCCTTTTTCGCGCCAAAGTTTCGGATACATACTAATATTAGTAAACCCTGGCAAGGTATTAATTTCGTTTAAATATAAGGTTCCGTCATCGGATAAAAAGAAATCAACCCGAGACAACCCTTCACAACCAACTACTTTATAGGCTTTTAGGGCAATGTCTCGTATTTCATCAGACAAGCTAGCGTCAAGTTCTGCCGGAATAATAACCTTTGATTGACTACTTTCGCTATATTTTGATTCAAATGTGTAAAAATCTTCGTCTGGCTTTATTTCGCCCACATCGCTAGCCTTGGCGTCCTCACCACTTCCCAATATTCCAACTTCAAGTTCGCGCGCATTAATCGCCTGTTCAATTAAAACTTTTGAATCAAATTTATGAGCTTCATCTAACGCAGACCTTAATTCTTCATCATTAGTAGCCTTGTTAATACCAACCGAACTACCGCAATTTGCAGGTTTTATAAACAATACATTACCCAGCTTTTCAGATAACTGCCCAAAACTTGGTATTTTTTCACCAATTAAATGAACTGTATATGGCACTGTTTTTATTCCATTATATTCAAGCAGCTGCTTAGTAAATACCTTGTCCATACAAATCGCCGAAGCGGCAACTCCACAACCTACGATTGGGACATGAGTCAACTTTGCCAAACCCTGAATTGTGCCATCTTCGCAATTCTCGCCATGTAATATTGGCAAAATAACATCTGGGCTAAATGTTTTGTCGTCGCCAATAGTTATGAAACTGCCCGAACCAAGTACTGGCACTATTTGTGGCACACTGGCAAAATCGGAAGTTTGATCAAATGAATCCAGCAAAAACCATTTACCATCCTTGCTAATAAAACATAGCAAAATTTCGAATTCAGTGTCGTCAATTGCCGCAAATACATTACGCGCCGAAGAGATTGAAACTGTATGCTCGGATGATTCTCCGCCAAACAACAACATTACAGTGGTTTGTTTCGTCATATATTATCATTATACGAGTTATAATAGATATATGCAAAGAGTTCCACTTGCAGAGAGAATGCGCCCCACTACACTAGATGGGGTTATTGGACAAACTCATTTATTGGGCAATGGCGAGATTTTACGACAAATTGTCAAGAATAAAGAGCCCGTAAGTTTAATATTATGGGGTCCGCCCGGTAGCGGTAAAACTACCTTGGCAAGAATCATAGCCAATGAAGTCAAAGCTGAATTTATTGAGATTTCAGCCGTCACAAGTGGCAAAAAAGACATCACCAATATAATCGAGCACGCCAAGCAAAATTGGAATTTAAAACTACGAACAATCTTATTTGTTGACGAAATTCACAGATTTAACAAAGCTCAACAAGACGCATTTTTGCCCCATGTTGAATCTGGTCTAATTACATTAATTGGCGCCACCACCGAAAACCCAAGTTTTGAAGTTATTACGCCCTTACTATCCCGAACTAGAGTTTTAATACTTGAGCCACTCAGCAAAGATGATATCAAAAATATTCTGAAAACTACACTAAAGTCAGAGAAAAAGTCAAAAATGGTCACGCCCAAAGCCCTAGATTACATTGCCGAATTATCTGGTGGTGATGCCCGCGTTGCCCTTGGCAACCTTGAATTATCACTTAGCATGGGCGAAAAAGTCACGCCCGAAATAGTCAAAGTCGCGGCTCAAAAACGCGTGCCAGGTTATGATAAAAAGGGCGACATGCACTATAACGTTATTAGTGCCTTTATAAAAAGCATGCGCGGCAGCAATGTCGACGCCACATTATATTACCTAGCCCGAATGATTGATGCCGGTGAAGATGCTAAATTTATCGCCAGACGAATGGTGATTTTTGCCAGTGAAGATATCGGTTTAGCTGGTAACGGCGCCCTTGGACTTGCCCTCAATGCCTTTCAGGCCGTCGAACGCGTTGGCATGCCCGAATCTAGCTATATTTTATTTCACGTTGCCACGGCCCTTGCAAAAAGCGAAAAATCTCGTCAAACAACAGACGCCATGAACCGCGCAACAGAACTTGCCAAACAATATCCAGATTCACCAGTTCCAATCCATCTAAGGAACGCAACGACTAAACTCATGAAAGATATTGGATATAACAAAGATTACAAATGGGAAGCTGGTTTTCAACATGATAAAGGTTTTTTGCCAGATGATTTGAAGGGCAAAAAAATATTTTAGAAAAAGCTCAAGACAACCTCAACACCTCAAAATCATCATCAGCCACAAAAGCGCCCTTAAACCTATCGACTATCAGTTCGACCACGCCTTTTCTAATTACATAAGAATCAGATTGTCCTAATATTCCTAAATACGAATTGACCAATTGTCTAAATTCAATTGTAGCTTTATCGACATCTTTATGGTTATAAAAAGTTAAATCCATATCGCCCAAAATAAACATTTCCTCATAAACTCGATTGTAAAAATTACGTTTTACCCTTTTCCCAGCTAAAACCCTATGCGGTTTTATAAAAACACCCAAGAAATTAACGCCTTTGCTAAAATGTTGCAAATATATCTTTTTTGGGTGAAGTTTTAGCGATAAATTATCAGCCAAATATTCTTTTATATCAGCAATTGCCAATAACAGCCTCTCTTTATCATTATCAACGAAAATCATATCATCAACATAACGCCCATAATATTTAAACTTTAGATTTCGTTTTATAAACTGGTCTATTTCGTTCAAATAAATATTAGCGAAAAGTTGCGATGTCAAATTCCCTATTGGTAATCCTTTGCCAGGTTTAGAAAAAAACAAACTCTTAGACTTAGGTAATCCCTGCCAAGCTTCTCTATCACTTTTAACTATGCAATTTTTTGTAGGGTCACAAAAAATTATCTTTTCAAGCAAAAATAATATTAAATCCAATTCGCAGGTTAATTTATCCTGACGCTTAATAACTTGCTTTTTGATTATCTCAAATAATAACGTTCTATCTATCGACATAAAATAGCCCTCAATATCGAGTTTCATAATATAGGCATCTTTTTTATAATTTTGACTGCATGCCTTTATGAAATAATCCGCCCGTTTTATCCCATACGAAGTTCCTTTATTTATACGACAACTATAACTATCATTTATAAACAGTGGGTCGAATATCGGATTTATGTAGTTAAAAATCAAATGATGAATTATACGGTCGCGAAATTCACTTGCAAATACTTCTCTTTTGACAGGCTTTTCGATAATAAATGCTGAGTGCGGCGAGGTATTATAGCGACGCTCACTAATTTCCCAAAATAATTTTACTAAATTTTTTTCGTATTCCAATTCGAACAATAAAGAAGTACTAGAATTTCGTTTATTCTGACGAGCATCATAATAAGCCTGAAAGATATCCTCAATCAGGCTATAATCACACGTAATCTGTATATGTTTTTTTGTCATACATTTTACCTATTTAATCAATTTTCTAAACAACGCACCGAAAAGCCGTTAGCCTTGGCGTTCGTGTTACGGTTCACAGTCGTGTTACCCGAGTTCAAGTTCCTGTTCCAAGCACTAGTGCTCGACTCTGAACTAGACCACAAGTTCGTGTTCGACGACAGATTGTTGAACGGACCACTGGTGTCGCGGTTGCCGGCAAGCGGAGAAGTAATCATATACCTCTTTACCAAAGAAAAATTGTTCCGTGACAAATTACAGACCTCGCTCGGCTTCGGGCGAGGAGATTACTAAATTGATTCGGCACACTTACATATCATTTGCTAGGCGATATATAATTCCGGCCTTTAACTTAGCAATCTTTAGAGTAACTACCCCATGCAGTCAACTGTTTTGATAATTCTTCGATTGCTAAATTGAGTTTAGCAATACTTGCAACCGTAATTTGTTTTAAATCTTTCAGCAGACGAATCAACAATCTGATTACTTCAATGTTTTCCCTAGCCGACACGATGTATTTTAATCTATATTTGCTGCTGTTAGCCCGATAAATATTAATTATCATGGCCGTCATTTCTTTTTTTAATTCTTCACCGATTGTATATTTGTATTCTCGATTAAATTCTTTAGTTAGTTTAAATACATCCAGCAGTAAATCATAGCTTTGTTTGTAAACTGGCAAATTGTAATATGTTGACATCTTTAGTCCCTCCTTGCTGATGTTTTTTATTGTTTTAAAAACTTATCTATAAATCGAATTTTATTTACAAACAATCCCCGCCATTGTTGAGCAAAGATCAAATAGTCAAATAGTCAAAGCGATCAATAATCAATTTCCTAAACAACGCACCGAAAAGCCGTTAGCCTTGGCGTCCGTGGTACGGTACACAGTCGTGTAACCCGAGTACAAGACCCTGAACCAAGCACTAGTGCTCGACTCTGAACTAGACCACAAGTACGTGTACGACGACAGATTGCCGAACGGACCACTGGTGTCGCGGTAGCCGGCAAGCGGCATGTTCAGGCCTGAACTACCACCAGCTTTTAATTGAGTACCTTGATCAGTGCCACGCCAAGCGTATGGCGTATCAGCCTGTGCTTGTGTCATACCAAGTTGAACTTCTAGTATCTTCCAATCGTTATCACTTGGAATGTGGCTACCTGTAGGACAAATACCTTGAGCATTTTCTGTGTTGGTGTATTGCATAGCTTCATCCCATTGGTATAAAGCTCCATAGGTTGTACAGTTAGATTCTAGGTCACTGTAGCAGTACTTTTCGGTTGTTGAGTTGTTAGTTTGAGCGGTAACACCTGTTACCATTGTTCCAGTGTTTAGGTTGTTCTTAGCCCAGGTTTGACTACCGATTGTTAGCCAGTTAGAATCAATTGCAATTGTTGGGGCTGGAGTGTCGTTATCAGAGACTGAATACAGTAATGAACCTTTGGTAGCTCTAAGACTATAGGTAGTACCGTTAACTCCAGAGTTAAGCGTAAGGGTTGTACCAGAGCTTGGTTTAAGACAGTAGTTAGTATCTGGAGAGGGGTTAGTTGTACCAGTTGGGCAATTAGTACCAGCTTGTAGGCCTGTTGGGTAAACGCCATGTTCAGTGTAGTACAATGCGAATTGTTTTTTAGCATTATCTAGGTCGGAAGTTATAGCAGCTACGTTGGCTTTGGCTGATATGCCTGTGTAGGAGACTATGGTTATGGCTGCTAGGATGCCTATTATTACTATGACTACTATTAATTCAACAATTGTAAAGCCATGATTGTTTCGACTGTTTTGTTTTTTAGATTTATTGGAATTAGTTATTAAGCTAGGGCTAGAATTAGAACCATAGCTAGAACCATAACTTAGGTCATAGTTTAAACCATTATGTTGTTTTATCTTATTAGAGAGAGAGAGATTGCTTTTTTTGTGATTTGTGTTTTTACTATGCATAGTGGTTAATGATGGTTAAGATTTCCTTTTCTGGAGGAATTATAGCATAGGCAGGATAATAACAACAGTGGCGGGGAAACTATAGGTTATTGAAGGTTAATTTTTAGCAGCACGCTTGCGTTGATTTGGATCAAGAAATCGCTTGCGAAGTCGCAAACTCTTTGGTGTAACTTCTAGTAATTCATCGTCTTCGATAAAATCAATACATTGCTCAAGGCTAAGATCAGTAAACGGTGTCAGCTGAACCGTTCCGTCACTTGAAGAGCTACGCATATTAGTCAAGTGCTTTGCTTTGCAAACATTCATCTCTAGGTCGTCATTTCGTTGATAAAGACCAACGACCATACCAGCATAAACTTGCGTACCAGGGCCAACAAACAATTCACCTCGTGACTCGCCCATTTCAAGGGCGTATGGTGTAGTAACGCCAGCATCGGTGGCAACAAGCGCGCCATTACGAATCTTGTGCAATTTTGCGCCAAGTGGCTGATAACCATGTGGAAGCGTGTTCATAATAACCGTACCTTTAGTGGCAGTCAAAAGTAAATTGCGAAGTCCGATCAAGGCACGAGTTGGCAAAACATAAGTCACGCGAGTTGTGCCGCTACTGGTTTGTTCTTGTTTTGACATTGCAGCACGACGGTTACCTAATTCTTGACTGACAGTACCTAAAAATTCTGATGAGATTTCAATCAATAACTCTTCGACTGGTTCCATAGTTTTACCATTTTCTTCGATAGTAACAACTTGCGGACGACCAACTTCAAATTCAAAGCCTTCGCGACGTAATGTCTCGATCAAAACCGAAAGGTGTAACTCGCCACGGCCAGAAACGTTAAATCCGATACCGTCTTCTTTAACTCGCAAGCTAACATTCGTTTCAAGCTCTCGCTTTAAACGATCACCAATTTGACGAGATGTGTTAAATTGACCTTCTTTTCCCTTCATTGGGCTGGTATTTGGACCAAGATAAATGCTAATAGTTGGAGCTTCGATGTCAATAGTCGGCAAAGCTTCTGGATTTTCTTTGTCAGCGATAGTTTCGCCAATATGAGCATCCGCAATGCCAGTTAGTGCTACAATATCACCAGCAATTGCGCCGTCAACTTCTTCGCGATTTAATCCACGATATCCAAAAACTTTATCAATACGAGAATTAATCTGCTGACCATCACGTTTAATTAGAACAACTGGCATGCCTTTTTTGACTTCACCACGAGTTACACGACCAATCGCATATTTACCCAAAAATGAATCGTATTGCAACGAGGTAACAAGAAGTTGTAATGATCCATCCGCATCAACCGTAGGCGCTGGAATATCATTAATAATTGCATCAAAAATCGGTGTTAAATCAGCATGCTCACTGATGTTATCGGGTAATTCTGTCCATGCTTTACCGTCACGTCCGACCGCATAATAAACCGGGTAATGCAATTGGCTATCATCAACTGCAAGTTCCAAGAAAAGATCAGAAACTTCATCAACAACTTCATCAATTCGCCTAGCGGGCTTATCAATTTTGTTAATAACGACAACTGGCTTTAGGCCAAGTTCAAGCGCTTTTGACAAAACAAATTTAGTCTGAGGCATTGGGCCTTCTTGGGCATCAACAACAAGTAAAACACCGTCGGCCATATTAAGAGTACGTTCAACTTCGCCACTAAAGTCAGCATGTCCGGGGGTGTCAATAATATTAATTTTGTAATCGCCATGATAAACCGAAGTTTGTTTAGCAGTGATAGTAATTCCACGTTCGTGTTCTTGGTCACCACTGTCCATAATAAGTGATTGACCCATCTCGGCCTGATTTGAGCGGAAGGTATTACTTTGTTTTAATAATCCGTCAACTATAGTAGTCTTGCCATGGTCAACATGGGCAATAATAGCGACATTTCGAATGTATTTTGCGTCTTTCATGAAAATTGTACTCTTTCGACAGACTCAAAATTTACAGCCGTCATTAACCATTAATATAACCCGCCTGCTGCGGGTTGCTTATCCTTTAATCATAGCATAAAATGCTATAAAATGCAAGTTATATTTTGTCAAGAGCCTGCGCTTACATCAACTGTGCTTATAAACAATTAAAAAACACCACTTTATTGAGTGATGTTTTAAACCTTGGTTTTTTGCTATTTTTTGAGAGTTTGTTTTTTAAGCCTGATTAGTTCTGCACTTAAAAGCGCAACCGTAGGAGTAAATTCATCTTCGCCAAAAGCTTCCACTCTGTATTCGAGGCGGTCCTTTAAAGAACTTATGTCGTTAAACGCTTTTTTAATAGAGTAACTACTTAATCGAAGTTCTCTATCAGTAAGTTCAATCTTAGCCTTTAATTGTCTAGTCTTTATATTATTTAACCCAAGTCTACACTTAAATGCAATTATCAGCTCTTCAACAAAACTAGCATCATAACAATCAACCTCAGAGGTGCGGAAGGCTAAACTTTTGAAATCATTATTAGGATAAAAAAACTGACATGACGGTTTTGATACAAACAGAATCTCCCCACCCACCTTGCCTAATATTGAACATGGCGTATGTAACTTTCCATGGTAGCTAAATAGAACAGATTGTTCTATTGTGTTAAAACGATCATGGTCTTTAATGAAGTCTTCAATCTTATCACCTTTTTGCATTGGAATTACCACCAAACAATTACCGATTGGATTGAGTCTAACGCCCCAACCAAAACCCTTGGCAAATAAAAAATTACCAATTTTCACGACCTCAGGATATTTTACACCCAACGTGTAAATGCGCCCCTCGTAACCATCACAATAGTCATAAAAATATCATAAACTAATGCGTCTCCTGGGAATACATGAGTAATACGGCCCTTCTTCAAATCATTGAAAATCTCATCAATTACCTCTTCAGAGGTAAAGCCGTCTTTTCCTGTGTTCTTTTTTGAGCACAATGAAATCATCTCCTTCTCTATAAAAATGCAAAACCCGAAAGTTTATAATCTAAACTTTAACATATAACAAACTATTTAAAAAACATAAGCCTATAAAACCCCTATTAAAGGCCTCGGAACACGAAAAAATCCGACCAAAAGATCGGATGTTTTCGTGGTGGGCGCTGAGGGGCTCGAACCCCCGACCCCCTCGGTGTAAACGAGGTGCTCTAGCCAACTGAGCTAAGCGCCCATAACTTAGATATAATAACTTGTAGACCCCAGATGTGTCAAGCTGTTATAATACAGCTTATGCGCGCGTGCTGTAATTGGTAGCCAGGTTAGCTTGAGGTGCTAATGTCCGCAAGGACGTGGAGGTTCAAGTCCTCTCGCGCGCACCAAATAAAAAAGACGACATTTTTCGTCTTTTTTATTTATTTAAGGTGTTTTATAAACGCTTTTTACACCAACTGACCAATTAACCACGTCGCTATATCTATCAATTGGGGAAACTAAGACATTATTTTTATCAAATGAATTCACGTTATTGCTGCTAACATACTGCGCTGTTGATTGGTATAGCCCAATTGCTGGCACATCAGATAACCATTGTCTAGCAAATGTAATGTATTTTGCATTACGCAGTGCAGGCTCGACGCGAGACCTAGCCGATGATAAAGCATCATCACTAATCATGTTTGAATAATTAGCAAAGTTATAACCTTGGGTTGAAATTTGAGATGAATGCCAATAAGCATAAACATCTGGATCAGCACCGATATTCAATCTGTACAATAATACATCGTAATTTCGTGGCTGCAGAACGCTTTGAACTGAGTTCTGTGAAACATCAGACGGATCAACAACCTGCGTATCAACTGTTATGCCCAAGGCTCGCCATTGGCCAGCTAATGATTCGAGCCCTCGTTCAAGTTCGCTATCTTTGATAGTAACTACGGATAATCTCAGTAATTTTCCATCTTTTTCACGAAGATTTTGACCATTTAATTTCCATCCATTGTCATCAAGCATCTTTATTGCAGTCGCTTGATCACTTGGCGTAACTTTTGGAATATCGCCTGTTAATTGGCCATTAGTAAATGGCAAATCTAATACCAAAGCGCTAGAAGATATGTTGTTGCGAATTGCGCCAACGTCAGTTGCTTGCTGCAAGGCTCTTCGCAAAGTATTATCTTTTAATAACTCACTTCTTGTATTAAGAATGGCATAAACACCACTTTGAATCGACTTTGATGATAAGCTATATCGTTTTGAATTAATATTTGTCACATCTACTGACGACAAATCAGCCGCGGCATTAACTTCATTTAGCGACAAAGCATGTAGTATCGCATCGCTTGTCTCGTAAACATGCAATTGAAAACGCTCTAATTTTGCGACGCCCTTGTAATAATCATCATTTCTGGCCATGTATACAACTTTACGACTAGAGCCAGAATCGACATCTTGAATGAAACGTAATTTAAACGGACCACTGCCAATTGGGTTTTGGCTAAAACTATTCTCGCGAATACTACCAGGAGTAACATCGCCTAAAATATGTTTAGGCAAGATTGGAAAAGTTAAAGCATGCTCAAAGGCAGCATAAGTCGACTGCAGCGTAAATTCAATGGTCGTATCGTCAATAACCTTAACATCGATATCCTTCCATCCACTAATCGTAGTGCGGGTATTTTGATTTTTAATTAAACCGACAGTGAAAGCTACGTCATCGGCTGTTAATTTAATACCGTCATGCCATTTTGCATCTGGTCGAATGCTTACAGTATAAACCGTCTTGGCATCATTGATCTTTATATTATTAACTAAATCATAGTTCAAGTTACCGGTTTTGTCATAATCCATTAAACGAGAAAACATCAAATAACTAGCTGATTGTTCAGCACTGGTGCTAGCGAATAACGGATTTAGCGTCTCTATTGGGCCTAAAACAGCCTCGGCATAAGTTCCGTCTGTCCTGGCTGCTGTTGTCCTATAACTTTGCTGATACCACATTAGCTGAAGTCCAGTTGCGGCAATTAATAGTCCCACGGCTATTACCCAAAATAACACACGTCGTTGAACTTCACGTACATTACTCCATCTTTTAATGATAAATTTATGAGCATGTTTAATCGTCACGCTTTCAACTTTGCGCATGCGCTTTTTTAAAGTCTTGCGACTAAAACTAACCTTTGGCAAACGACTCCACTTATCACGGTTATCGTTCATCATAAAATACCACCTAACCGAATGCGGGCAAAATAAGCCCAGCTAGTATCGAAAACACGAAAATAACAGCTAAGATGATCGTTGCTTCATATAAACTCTTGTCGATTCCACGGCGAGTTGTATATAGTTCGCCAGAGCTACCAAAACCAGCTCCAAGTGACGCTCCACGCTGTTGCAACAATATTGTCAAAATCATAAGTGAGGCCGATACAATTGTTATAATCTGTAAAATGTTATTAATATTCATTATTTATCCTTAATCGTTATTTGACCCTGATACTAGTATTGCACTCACCACATAGTTTATCAAACTTAATATAATTCCAGCCAAGATCGAGTTAAAGAATGTCATCGAGATACCAGGCGCCAGCATAAGTGAGAAATAAACCATCAATCCGTTGACGACCAGCATAAATAATCCCAGTGTAAGTAAGATTGCAGGCAAAGACAATATAACTACGATTGGCTTCAGGATGCTATTGACAATCGAGAATATCAAGCCAGCCATCAAAAATCCAAAGATACCAGCGGTAACATCGATATTGTTATAGCCCGTTCCCAATAACCTAACTGCGACCCACAAACCAAGTGAATTAACTAACCAACGAATGACAAAAGTTGAAAACTGTTTTTTCATATAACTAGTAATATTATATCATAAGCCGGTCGACAAAGCTGCGCTTAGATTTTGATGGCCAGTTTCGGTTATTAAAATATCGTCCTCTATTCTGACGCCGATTCCCTCTTCTGGGATATAAATGCCTGGCTCAACTGTTAAAACCATACCAGGCAAAAATTCAGTTGCTCGTCCAAGCGAATCATGAACATCAACGCCCAATCCATGGCTGATGGAGTGTGGAAAGTATTTGCGATAATCTGCAATGGACGACAATAGTCCTAATTGATCAAGCGCATCCTTCATTATGATATCTACTTGATTTTCATAATCAGTCACAGCTAAACCTGGGTGCAATAAACTTATTATTTGACGACGAGCCGAATCTACGGCCTTATGAACCTCTACCACGCGCTGGCTTGGCTGACCAATTGCATATGTTCTTGAAATATCCGACGCATAGCCACCGATCCTAACGCCAATATCTAGCAACAACAGATCGTTCTTTTTAAATTTTGAATTATTAGAATCATAATGCAAAGTACAAGCATTTTTACCACTAGCGACAATTGGTTCGCAAGCATGGCCAGTTGCACCATTTTTACGGAAAAAATATGTAAATTCGGCTTCAACTTGATACTCATGAGTGAAGCTTGGAAGCTTTGATTTTACTTCCTTAAATGCGCTGGCCGTTAATTTTATGGCTCTTTTAATTGCCGCAATCTCTTCGGGTTGCTTTATAGCACGAAGTTTAGATAGCTCTAATCGACAATCTTGCACATCATTAAATATTCGTTCAAGAGTCAACTTTAATTTGCGCAGAGCTGGATTCAGGACAAAGTCAAAGGTCTCGATGCGCAACGGCTCGCCAACAGTGTAAACAACACTGTGTTTTTTAGCTAGACTGGTTATCATATTCATAGCCTGGTCTTTATTTAAAACACCATCAACACCACTTATTTCCTTTGCCGCGTCACAAGACAAACTTCCATTAAATATTTGATTAATACCAGAAACTAGTGGCGAAACTAACCAACTTTTATCACGCTGTCCATCGATAATAATCTGCCAATCAGGCTCATCTATACCAGTTAACCACCAAAAATTAGACTCTTGAACGAAAGAAGCCGCCGTATCATTACTGCTTTGCATTTTAGTAAATGCGGTTAACATTACGATTCCGCCATTAACTACTTTTATTATTTTTTGACGATTTATTTTATGAAAGTCACTTTTTATCACATCTTTGATTGTAACATTTTTATGGCTAATATTTGATAGCGTACATTTTAGCTACTGTTGGTTGAAGTTCATTATGCGAACCGCCGCCGCCGACAGCATTTGTAGTGAATGAGTGAGTATGATCTCTGTTAGGATAACTTGAATCTGAATGATCAGTATAAGCAGCAGAAGAATAACCTGACGTGTGGTTACCGGCCCTGCCACCACCTGAATAATTTACTACACGATATGGCATAGCATTACCCCCACCGGTAGTGCCAGTGTGATTATGACTTGGTAGTTGGCTCGTTTCTAATGTCACAATTTTCGTACCATATTTTTCACCCATACTATCAAATTCTGGATCAACTGCGTTTCTATTTACAGATAGCCTACCTCTTGAATCCGGTAGATTAAATGTAGTCGAGCCATCACCTACACCATAAGTAGTACCAATAACAGCAAACAATGCCGCATTTACAGTTCGGGATTTTGCGGATCCGTCCTCTAAGAAGTAGCCAGCTGGTGCCATAGGCCAATAACCGTTTATAGAAGTACCCGTTGACGTCGTAAATGAACCAGACGCGTCACCAGTTTTTATTACAGTCATTTTCGTAATCGAAGGTTGAATATTATTGTGAGAGCCGTCACCTCCAGTAGTATTCGTAGTAAATGAATGAGTGTGATCACGCATTGAGTAGCTTGCATCAGCATAATCAGTCCAACCACCGTCACTATTCCAACCAGCAACGTGATTATCTGCACTACTAGTTCCAGGAGAATATACTAATCGATACCATAAAGGATTACCAGGCCCGGTCGCACCAGTGTGATTATGGCTTGGCATCTGAGCAATGGTTAATGTTTCGGTTTTTGACCCAGTTTTTTCATACATAACATTGTATTCTGTGTCGATCGTACTGATGTTCACAGTCGCCAACCCTTTTGAATTAGGTAAATTAAAAGTAGTCGATCCATCACCTACGCCGTAAGTAGTGCTAATAGCAGTAAATAAATTTGGATAACTCGCCCTAGAAACAGCCGAACCATCCTCGTACAAATAGCCAGAAGGTGCGATGTTCCAATATCCACTAATAGAACTGGCTGCTGGCAGAGTAGAGGCGCTTCCAGTTGCCTGCCTATATTTTACGGCTGAGTTCTTTACAATCGAAGGCTGAATATTATTGTGGCCAAAACCACTACCGGTAGAATCGCTCGTAAATGGATGTGTATGCCCTGCCAATGGCCAGTTTGCATTATTATAGTCAGCATAACCACCACTACCATCCCAACCGAGCATATGGTTCGCTTCTACTCCCGAACCAGACCAATTGAGACATCTATACCACATACTATTACCAGGCCCAGTCGTGCCAGTGTGATTATGACTTGGCATCTGAGCAACAGCTATAGCTTCTGTTTTTGACCCAGTCTTTTGACCAATTGTTGCAAACTCAACATCAGATGTATTTTGGTTAACGGTCGTTCTGCCTCTTGAATCTGGTATATTGAATGTTGTTATGCCATTACCAGCTCCAAAGGTAGTACCAATACTTGCAAATAAATCAGCATACTTTATACGCGATACAGCCGATCCATCTTCGAACAAATAACCGTCCGGGGCAGTTGTCCAATAACCTTCAATGGAAGCGGCCACTGGCAAAGCGTCATAAGCATAGCAGTTAGGCGGTGTACCATATTGATTATTATCAGCACAGCTCGATGTAGTTGTCGCACTCGCCACAAGCGACCAACCGCTAGTTGCCCCACTAAGAGTCGACGAAATCCGATAGTAATATTCAGTTCCAGGGGTTAGCCCGCTAGACACAAGAGTTGTAGTACCAGCTATTGGAGTGGCGATTGTCGACGCATCTGTAAAAGCTGAATTGCTAGATCTTTGAACTGTATAGTTTGCACCTGTGACTACAGTCCAAGCTAAATTGATAGTATCTTTTGCCACAGCCGTAGCCGTAAGATTAGTTGGGATTGGTGTCGTACCGGGCACACCAGTCCTAGTAGCACACGTACCTAATTGAGCCCCTAAATTACCGCTACTTGAATCCACATAATATTTAATAGTTGCATCACGCGTGCTAGTTGCATCAATACAATATGTCTTGCCACTATTACTACTGTTGTCAATAGCAACCAAAGCAACATTACTACTTGGCTTAAAAGTTGACGGAATCGCATGTATTGGATAAGCATTATTAAATGTACGGGCATTTTCCATAGCACTAGCAACACCGTTTAAATCACTCTTTAGTTGCGATGTAACGCTTGATTTTTGCCAACCGCTATAGCCAACAGCCACAATTCCAGCCAATATACCGACAATAGATATTACAACAATCAATTCTACTAGCGTAAAGCCAGCAATCGTTTTGAACTTTTTTGTATTCATATAATCATGCATGTGTTTATAGAGATTATAACCCTTATATATAGTTAATGACAAGTCGAGCTTTTGACATACCAATTGCCGTAACGATATCCGCTTCTTTTGCAGCCTTAATACCGCGGACACTACCAAATTTACGAATCAATTTTGAGCGAGTTTTTGGACCAATTCCTGGTATATCGTCTAATACACTGCTTGTTTGCTTGGTGCGTTTTAAAACCGTATGGTAACTAACAGCAAAACGATGAGATTCATCGCGAATGCGTTGAAGCAATTTAATTATATGGGTCGAGTTGGGCAAATTTATAACAGTAAAATCATCAGTAGACTCCAAAGTACCACCAAGCTTTACTAACTTATTTTTGTTTAGTGAATTACCTTTTATTATAATTTGCTCTTCGCGCTTTGCGAGTCCGATAAAAGGAATTATCGATTGTCCACACTTGTCACGAGCTTGTATTGCCGCGTCAAGCTGGCCTTTGCCGCCGTCAATTAATATTAAATCTGGCCTACCCCAACTTTTAAGATTTCTCTCACTCAAGCGTCTAGTTATAGTTTCATTCATATTATAAAAATCATCATTTTGGTCAATTTTCATCTTGAACTTGCGATACTCGCCTCTATCGCTGACGCCATTTTTAAAAACAACCATACTGGCAACGACATTTGTACCGCTCATATGTGAAATGTCGTAACCTTCAATCCTAGCTGGAATTTTATCTAAATTTAACAAATCAGCCAGATCTCGCAAAGCTTTATCTTTGCTAATATCCAAAAATTCCTTATCTCCAAACATAATTCGCTGCTGCAATTCGTTTAAATTTCTAATTTTATTTCGAATTTTAGCCGCTATTTCAAAATCATGCGATTTTGCCGCCTTTTTCATATCAACTTCTAGCTCATTAATAATGCTTTTTCGATTACCTTTAATATAGCTGATTAATTTTCGCAAATTAGCTTTATATTCATCGCTATTCATATTAACCGGCGTCAAGCCAAGGTGCGAGTCCAAATCAAGCCTTGTTCCGTCTTTCGTAACTTTCGTATAATAAGGAAACACTTTACGCAAGTATCGCAAAGCTTTTTTCACTGCAAAACCATTATAATACGGCCCAAAATATTCAGCCTTATCGTCGGCTGGATTGCGAGTAAAGCTAATATGCGGCCATTCACTCTTCATGTCTATGCGCACAAAAGTCAAAGATTTGTCATCACGAAGTAAGATATTAAAGCGTGGCATATAACGTTTTACCATTTCAGCCTCTAAAAACAATGCATCAATTTCGCTATCAGTTTCAACCCAATCGGTATCATAAATTTCAGCTACTAAAGCCTTAGTCTTGATATCTATATCACGCGTACTTTGAAAATATTGTTTGACGCGATTTTTTAATACTGCAGCTTTGCCAATATAAATAATTTCACCAGATTTATCTTTATGAAAATAGACTCCCGAACTAATCGGAAGATTCTTTAGTTTAGCTGCCAAATACTCATTCATACTATTATTATACATTTTTATCTTGCGTTAAATTAAACAATCATGCATAATAAACATATTATGACCTGCGGGTCCTCTATTCATGCGCAAACAGATAAGACAATCTGATAGCGAACTTTATAAATAATCACATATTCAAAGGGGCACATTAATGCCAAAACAACATTCATCAAAACGTATAGTCAGTTTTCTTTTCGGGCTCTGGAGAATTTCACCAGTGCTATGTTCTGTTATGCTTTTTATAAGAATAGTCTCAACAATATTAGGTACAGTCGTAGCGCCAATATTTATATCACAATTATTAACGTCGATTGCCAACGGGACAGCAAATTTGCACAACAGCATGGGGCTATTAATTGGCTACACGGTAGTTTTACTAGTCGGAAATTTAATCTTATTTAGAATAGTTATCGGATTAACATTTGTAACAGAAACAAAAATGCAATCAAACATTGCAATACGTGTTTTTAAACATTTAAATGCAAAAAGTTTAAATTTTCATGCCAATAATATGAACGGCAGCATCGTTTCAAATGCCAACAAATTAAATAACTCAATCGAAAGATTCTGGGATATATTGACCTACGACGGTGTACAAATTGTAACAACACTTTTGTCGGTTTGTGCCGTTCTAAGTTTTATATTCTGGCAATATGCATTAGTATTGTTCATTCTATCTATCGCAATAATGATTGTTATCATTAAATCACAATCATTCGCTTCGTCTGCTAGTCGACAAGTTGCTGAAAAGTCTAGTAATATGACGGCTAATTTAGCTGACGTCATTGGAAATATTGCTACAGTAAAGTCTTTTTCGAAAAATGAGTATGAATTAAATAGATACAAAAATCTCATTAATGAGTGGCGACAAAGTAGCATCTCCGAAATGAAAAAGATTGTATTAATTACCAGTATTTTTGGATTCTTAACAATGATATTAAATATGTGTGCATTTATAGCAGCGGTATATGCAACCGAGTATCACATTTTGAATGTTGGCACCGTATATCTAGTTATTAGCTATACGCTAAGTATAATATCCGTAATATATTCAGTTTCAAATCTTACTAGAAACTATATACGAATAATTGGAGATGCGGGTCCAATGATTAGCATTCTTGATGAAGAAGTTGAACTAAAGGACCCAGTAAAACCAATTCTCCTCAAGTTAAACCACTGTGAAATAAAATTCGATAATATTAGCTTTGCGCACAAAGATAATAATGGCGCATTATTTCACAACTTCTCACTAACAATAAAACCCGGCGAACAAGTTGGTTTAGTGGGTCGATCTGGGTCTGGAAAAACTAGTTTAACTAGATTATTGCTACGATTTAGTGATTTGGACGATGGCCGAATATTAATAGATGGACAAGATATTGCAAGTATTGCCCAAGATGATCTGCATACAGCAATTGGCTATGTCTCGCAAGAACCAATGTTGTTTCACAGATCATTGCGTGAAAACATCGCATATAGCCGCCCTGATGCCACCGACGAACAAATTGAACATGTAGCCCAACAAGCCAACGCATTAGACTTCATCAAAGCTTTGCCAAAAGGTTTTGAAACTGCGGTCGGAGAACGTGGTGTTAAATTATCTGGTGGACAACGTCAACGTATCGCAATAGCTCGGGCAATTCTAAAAGATGCCCCAATCCTAGTTCTAGACGAAGCAACCTCAGCACTTGATAGCGAAAACGAGTCATTAATTCAAGACGCCTTATGGAAATTAATGAAAGGCCGAACTAGCATCGTCATAGCCCATCGTTTATCAACAATCGCCAAACTTGATCGGATTATAGTTCTAGACGAAGGCAAGATCGTCGAACAAGGTTCCCACAATGAATTACTAAAAAACAAAGGCGTCTACGCAAAACTTTGGGCACACCAATCTGGTGGTTTTATTAAAGAATAAAGGAGATTACTTGGATACAAATAAACATACACTAAAGCTATACTGGCAACAAATCAAAAAATATAAAATTAGCTTCTTTTTAGCTCTTTTCTGCATACCGCTTGCAATGTTATTTATTAGTACATTCTTGCCTTATTTTCTTAGCCTTGCAATTGGCGGATTAACAGAGCGGTCACAACCCGCCATATTGAATAATCTAATACTCGCAGCAATAGTTGGAGCCTGCGGTGTATTACTTAATTACATAGGCTTTCAAGCAATTGTCATACATGAAGGAAAAAACAGAACCAGCCTAAGCGACGCAACTTTTGAAAGTTTATTAAACAAAGACGTTGGATTCTTTGTGAACGAAAAGGTCGGCGCCCTAACTAGCCGTTTTATAGATTTTTGCCGCAGCGAAATGGCTTTGCAAGACTTACTTATAATCAGAACTCTTGGCTTTGCCCTATCGGTTGTCATAGGCTTAATAATAGTAGCTTTTCAATCTTTGGCACTTGCTATTCTTATGGGATTTTTGATGATTTGCATAATCCTAGAAGTTAAATGGAGTATGAAAAAACGAGCAGATTGGCGCCATGAAAGAAAGCAACTAGCTGGTGAAATCAATGGCTCAATTGCCGATGCTTTTACCAATAACTTAATTGTTAAAACTTTTGCAAATGAGGAAAAAGAAGTAAGAATCGTCTCGAAGAAAAATAAACGGTTCAAAGACATATACATGAAGGATGTTGGCTTTGTAATGAAAGAAGGTTCGGTTAGAAACGCTTTAATGGTGTTAATACAGATAGTTTCCGTGTTAATGTGCTCGTTTTTAGTACTTCAAAACCAGATGGAAATCGCAATGGCAATTTTTGTATTAACCTATTTACAAAGAGTTGCGGGGCAGATATTTGACATAGGCCCTATATTAAATGGTTATGACCAAGCATTACTTGAGGCTGCGCCCATGAGTGAAATGTTAGCAAAAGATAACTTAGTCAACGATAAAACTAACGGCATAGATCTAAAAGACATCAAACCAAAAATAGACCTAGTGGGTGTATCTTATAAATATAGCGACTCAAATGAAGATGTCTTGAAAAAGATTGATTTATCCATCGAAGCCGGCGAAAAAATCGGCATAGTTGGCCACTCGGGCGCTGGCAAAACAACCATAACCCACCTGCTTTTGCGTTTTGCCGATGTCACTGAAGGTAAAATATTAATCGATGGTCACGATATTCGCGATATCACTCAAAAGAGCTTGCGTCGCCTAATTGCCTACGTTCCTCAAGAGCCAATGTTATTTCATCGTAGTTTACGCGAAAATATAACCTATGGAAAACCCAATGCGACCGATGAAGAGATTTGGTGCGCTGTTAAGCAAGCAAACGCACTAGAGTTTATTGAAGCTTTACCAAATGGCATTGATACTACAGTCGGAGAAAGAGGCGTAAAGTTAAGCGGAGGACAAAGACAGCGTATTGCCATCGCCCGCGCCATATTAAAAAATGCTCCGATTCTAGTTCTGGACGAGGCCACGTCAGCACTTGACAGTGAAAGTGAAAAATTGATTCAAAATTCATTAAATAAATTAATGAAAAGTCGAACTAGCATTATTATCGCTCATCGTTTATCAACAATTGCCAAGCTTGATCGAATTATAGTAATAAGTGGCGGAGAAATTGTCGAAGAAGGAACACATAAAGGGCTAGTCGAAAGCAAAGGTGTTTATGCAAAACTATGGAATCGCCAATCTGGTGGTTTTATAGAAGAATAATAATTTATTTTTATTTATCTGAAATTTCAAAACCCTATAGCCTAAGCAAAAGCCTGTGAAATCGGTTGTAATAACCGATTTCAGCCGAACGCTTATGTATAGCTCCCTGCGGAGCTATACATGAAAAGTGTGCTCTTGTGTGGCTATAGGAGTTTTGAGATTCAGACTTATTTAGATTGTTCTGTTGGAACTTCGTCTTCAACTTTATCAGTCTCGATCTCTACATCTTCAACTTCAGCATCTTCGTCACCACCAGCGGCTTCGTTAGCAGCCTGCAAGGCGCTTGGCTCATAAACATTAGCTATAACAAGCTCCATATCTTGATCAATATCAGCAAATTCAACGCCTTCTGGCAATTTAATATCCGCAACTGTTAATTTATCTTCATCAGTAGCAAGATTAACGATTGAAAGCTCAATTGATTCAGGTAAATCAGCAGGTTTAGCCTTTATTTCGATTTGTTCGATCGCTTGCAAAATAACCAATCCAGCTCGTTCCGCCAAACTCTCGCCTTCTCCAACTAATATAATTGGCACTTCGGTCGTAATGATATCATTTTGTTTAATCGCGTGAAAAGCAACGTGTCGCAATTCATGACGTACTGGATCAATATCGATACTTTTTATAATAGCCAATTTTTTATTGCCATCAATTGTTAATTTTACTGGAGTATGTTTACCAGCGGCGCGCACAAGTCTTGCCGTTTCGACAGTTGGAGATTGCGTTAAAATTGGGTCGGAATGACCGCCATAGACGACACTTGGCGTAAAGCCACTGTCCCTTAGCTTAGCCAATTGCTTACCCTCAGAGGTTCGCTCTTCTAGTTTCAATGAAATATCGTTCACTTATATATCCTTATCTCTGGTCATTAATAGTAACTTCTAATAAACATTATAACATTTAAGACCCCACTATGCTAAAATATCTAGAGCATGATACCTGGATTTGATTTAATACAGTTTTCACAAACTGCTGGACCTATAGCTGCTATTTTAATAGTCGCTGCCATTATTTTTGCCGAAAGCGGTTTATTCATCGGGTTCTTTTTACCCGGCGACAGCGTCCTTTTTACTCTGGGTTTTTTGACGCAAGGAATGGGAATAATCGGCTTTGGACTTAACATACATTGGATTGTATTTATTCTATTTATTGCAGCTACCATGGGCTATGCCGTGGGCTATTTATTCGGTCGTAATATTGGTCCACGTATATTCAAAAGGCCAAACTCATTATTATTTCGCCAAGAGAATGTCCAAAAAGCTCAAGATTTTTACAACAAACATGGCGGAAAAACAATCATTATTGCGCGTTTTATACCCATAGTACGAACTTTCGTTCCGCTAATTGCTGGTGTAGCTAAAATGAGATTTAGAACTTTTATGCTTTTCAATGTAGTCGGAGGAATGCTTTGGGTTGGCGGCGTAACATATCTAGGTTACTTCCTTGGAACATGGTTAACCAGCATGGGCGTAGACATCGATACAGTCCTATTACCAATAGTCGCGATTATATTAATAGCTTCAATTTCTCCTGCAATATATCAGCTGCTTAAGAATAAAGATCAAAGACAAGCGGTCTGGGCTGCGATAAAATTACAAATGAAACAAATTTTTAGAAAAAAATAAAAAGATCTTCAATAATGGCCTTAGAAATACAAGAATCATCAGCTGCAAAAAAATCATGGTCAACTGGTCAATGTATTTTCCTTGCCGTCACAAGTCTTATTATCGGCAGCGCTATATTCATTCTGGCATATATCAGTATGCGTCAAAATATATATATTGGCACATATAATCAAAAGATCTTAACATGGTTAATTGACCATCGCGACCCATATATAACATCAGCAATGGCACTTGTTTCAGTCGCGGCTGGCCCCAAAGTTCTTACTGTGTTTATATTTCTAATCACCTGTATTTGGGTTGTTATCAAAAGAGAGATTTGGCGACCGATATTGCTAGCTGGTGCAATGATCGCAGGTGAAGCTTTGTCTACCGTTTTAAAATCAGCAACTGCTAATGTTCGCCCGCCCGAAATCACCATGATACCACCAATTGAGACTAGTTATTCATTTCCTTCTGGCCATGTGATCGGTATAACTATATTCTTTCTAGTACTTGGCTACTTAATACTTTCTCGTCACGCCAAATATTTTGTGGCCTTTGTTTGGACAATCTTATCAGCCACAGGCATAATAACTATCGCATTTAGTCGTATGTATTTAGGCTATCACTGGGCAACCGACACAATAGCATCATTGGGACTAGGATTTATAATATTAGCTATTGTAATATGCATAGACAGAATCGTAATTAATATCACCGAACGTTAAAGCATAGTCTTCAAGTACTGCCCAGTAAACGATTCTTTTACTTTCGAAATCTGCTCGGGCGTTCCTTCGGCAACAATGTAACCGCCACCATAACCACCCTCTGGACCCATGTCGATTACGTGATCGGCAGTTTTTATAACATCCAAATTATGTTCGATAATTATCATACTATTTCCGCCCTCAACAAGTTTTTGCAATATAGATAACAGCTTCTTTACGTCTGCGCTGTGCAGTCCAGTCGTTGGCTCGTCTAATATATAAAGAGTTTTGCCTGTTGCGCGTCTAGATAATTCACTGGCTAATTTTATACGCTGAGCTTCACCACCGCTAAAAGTCGTAGCTGGCTGACCGAGCCGAATATAGCCCAATCCAACTTCTACTAACGTATCTAGTTTTCTAGCAACGGCAGGGACATTCTCAAAAAACTTAGCAGCTTGCTCGACTGTCATATCTAACACATCACTAATTGTTGAGCCTTTATATTTAATTTCAAGCGCTTCGCGATTGTATCGCTTTCCGTTACAAACATCACAAGTTACATATACATCTGGCAAAAAGTGCATTTCAATCTTTATAACGCCATCACCATGACAATTTTCGCAGCGGCCGCCTTTAACGTTAAAACTAAATCGCCCAGCCTTATAGCCCAAGATATTAGCGTCAGGAGTCGAAGCAAATAATTCACGAATTTGAGTAAAAACACCCGTATAAGTGGCCGGGTTAGAGCGTGGTGTGCGTCCGATTGCTGATTGGTCAATTATGATAACTTTGTCTAATAATTTTATACCTTCAATATTTTCATGAGCACCAGGCACTACGTGCGAACGATGTAACCTTGCAGACAATTCTTTGGCTAAGATATCATTTACTAAAGTCGACTTGCCGCTACCGCTGACGCCGCTGACGACAGTCATAACACCAAGAGGAAAAGCTACGTCGATATTCTTTAGATTATTTTCGCTAGCACCACGAATAACGAGTTTACGATCTTTTATAATTGAACGACGTTTTTTAGGTATGTCTATTTTTTCTATGCCACTAAGATAACGGCCAGTTATACTGTCCTTATTTTTAGCAACTTCCTCTGGCGTTCCAGATGCAACCACGTACCCACCAGCAACACCAGCGCCAGGCCCGATGTCTAATAAATAATCAGCATGCCGAATAGTGTCCTCATCATGCTCAACAACAATTACTGTATTCCCCAAATCGCGCAAATGCTTCAACGTGCCTATTAAACGATCATTATCGCGTTGATGAAGGCCAATTGATGGTTCGTCCAAAACGTATAAAACGCCTTGCAATCCCGAACCAATCTGGGTTGCTAATCGAATTCGCTGGGCTTCACCACCAGATAATGTGTTTGCGGCCCGCGATAACTCCAGATAGTTTAAGCCAACGTTACTCATAAAGCCAAGGCGTGATTTTATCTCTTTCATAATCTGCTGAGCGATAAATAACTCTTTTTCGTCTAATTTTAAGTCATTCTCAAATAAATCAAGTGCTTTGTCGATGTCCAAATTACAAATATCCATAATATTTAAATCGTGAATAGTTACGGCCAAAACAACCGGCTTTAGGCGCGCACCTTTGCAGGTATAGCATTGACGCTCGCGCATAAAGCGCTCGATATCTTTACGCATAAATTCGCTATCGGTTTCTTTGTGGCGACGCTCAAGATTAGGAATAACACCTTCATAAGTCGAATCGTAAGTCCGGCCACTACCAAGCTCAACCGTATATTTTTGATCACCAGTTCCATATAATACTTTTTGCAAATCTGCTTCAGAGAGTTGTCCCACTGGGACTTGCAGACTAAATCCATGTGCCTTGGCAACTTCCGCCAAGCGCTTCATGTACCACGCATCACTATTAACGCGATTATAAGGACGTATGGCACCCTCGGAAATAGTTAGGTTTGGATTAAATACCAAACTTGGATCAACCTCTAGCCTACTGCCCAAACCCGTACAGACAGGGCAAGCGCCTTGCGGAGCATTAAAGCTAAATAAACGAGGTTCTAACTCAGGGATATCTTCGTTCGGATGGTCCAAGCATGCATATCGTTGACTATAAGCAGTTACCGAATCATTATCGACATTCATAACTTCAACGATTCCATTAGAAATTTCCAAAGCCTGCTCGACTGATTGAGTTACGCGACCCAACATATCGGCCGAAAGTGCAATTCGATCAACTACGATTTCAATATCGTGTTTGTATTTTTTATCTAGTTCAGGAAATTCGTCCAACGCATAAATAACACCATCAACGCGTGCTCTGGCAAAACCAATTCGACTGTATTGCTCAGGAATATGAGCAAATTCGCCTTTTTTAGATTTTATAATTGGGGCCAGAATAATCAACTTGGCACTTTCTGGCAATTTCATAATTTCATCAATAATTGTTTCGGATGTACGGCGAGTAACAGGTTTGCCACAAATTGGACAATGTGGAATGCCAATTCGAGCATATAATAGTCGTAAATAATCATAGATTTCAGTTACGGTTGCGACTGTACTACGCGGATTACGGCTAGTAGATTTTTGGTCAATGCTAATCGCAGGACTAAGCCCTTCAATATAATCAACATCTGGTTTTTCCATTAATCCCAAAAATTGCCTAGCGTAGCTAGACAAGCTTTCAACATAACGACGCTGCCCTTCGGCATAAATAGTATCAAAGGCTAGCGAAGATTTACCCGAGCCAGATAAACCAGTAATTACAACTAATTTATCGCGAGGAATCTCGACACTGATATTTTTTAGGTTGTGCTCACGAGCACCAACAACTTTAATCACCTCTGTCATAACCCAATGATTATACGCTAAATTGGCGATATTTTCAAGTGTCTAGAGATCAACCATCTATATCAGCAGGTATTATACTTTCGGCCCACAAATGCATTTCTTGTAGCACAAATACCTTACTCTCATCCGTAACTATCGTCGATAATTTTTGCAATGACTCAACAAACGCTGGTAAATTAGCGGTTATTTTTTCAGCACGCCATTTCTCCCAGGCAATTTGTTCATCCTCGGCCAAACTTTTAGGAAAGTTGCGCGCTTTGTAATGCAATAATAATGGATCGAGCCGTTCGTCAATAAAAGTCGGATGAAAATCGGCTAATTCACGTTCTGTCGCATTTCTGACCATTTCTACTCGTAGCTTATCACCACTTGCCACAAATCCATCGTACAATTGAGCTTCGGGGTCAGATGATTTTTTGAATTCTTCACGATTTTCAAATATTGACCTGACATTCTCGGCAAATCCAGAATTAGATAACAAAATATCTTTATTTTTAGTAATCTCGTCCTGCGCTAACTTAATTTTTTTCCAACTATCGCCATGTTCCAAAACTCCCATCGGAGCAACTGCTGGCGCACGATTATATTGCAGTTCTTTGACAGGCAATTTGATAAAATCATCAGCCTGTCGATCTTCCCATTTTGTAAAAAGCTTACTTGATAATTCTTTTTGACTCATTTTTATAAATGGCGTCGGATCATAGCGTAAATCATAGATGACAACATTGCCATTTTTGCCAGCCGTCAAAGGAAAAGCTACCGTCGCTTTATCGTATTCAGCATCAAAACGACCACTTACATATACAAATGGCTGTTTATAATCCAAATTAACAAGTTTTTTAACCTCGTTCTTATCACGCATTTTTAAAAGATATTCATACAGTTGAGGTTGTTTTTCGCGGATTAGTTTTGTGACAGCAATCAAAGCCTCGACATCACTTAGCGCATCATGAGCTTTGAAATGATCTATTCCATTAACACTAGCAATCAGTTCGAGACGATTAGTCGCCACACCTTTATCATCAACTGGCCATTTAATTCCCTCTGGTCGCAGCGCCCTAGTCATACGAACAACGTCCAACAAATCCCAACGCGAACGACCATCTTTCCAGCTCCATTCATAAGGATCATAAAAATTACGCCAAAAAAGATGCCGTACAAATTCATCATCAAATCGAATACTATTAAAACCGACCGTTATCGTGTCTGGTGTAAATATTTCATTAGCCAAAGTCTTAGAGAATTCTGCTTCGGTACATCCGTCCGCGACTGTTTGCTGAGGAGTAATACCCGTCACCATAAGCGCTTCAGGACTTGGCAAAACATCATCGTTTAATTTCACTAAAATATTATATGGTTCGCCAATCTGATTTAAATCCATGTCTGTACGAATACCGGCAAATTGCATAATACGCGCCTCGCGTGCATTTAACCCACTAGTTTCAAGATCATAAAAGAAAAATGTTTTAACCATTAATATAATTGTATACTGATTTCAGATTTTAGGCAAAAGCCTTACATGTCCAAAGCAAGAAACTGTGCGAACATATGAGGCTTTTGCCTACTGCTCCAAGAAAGGAAATTCTTTATCGCCAATCTGAATAATACTATTGCCTTCAGCGCCACGACGACGTAATTCATGCGCTATGCCAAGTTTTTTCAAGATATCACGCAAACGATTTACACCTTCATAATTGCTAAAATCAGTTCGACGAGCAAATTTCTCGACTTTTTCTCCATTAATCACAAAAGTTATCGCTCCGTCTTCGGCTTCAACTCGTTCAACATCCCAGGCTTCGGCAATCTTTTCTTTGCCTAATGAAATCGTTTCTATATCTTCGTCTTCGTTATCAATATCGGCAATAATTTGGCGAGATTCAATTACCTTTTGGCTTAATGCCCGCAAAACTTCAGTCAAGCCCTTATGAGCACTGGACGAAATAGCAAACACCGGAGCTTTTCCAGCCACTTCTTTGACAGCGTCAATTTGCATTTGAATAATATCATCGTCCAAACCGTCAACCTTTGTAAGTGCCACGATCTCTGGTCGATCCACTAAGTCTAAATTATAACTAGCGAGTTCTGCCCGAATAGTTTTATATGCACTTCCAATGTCATCAGTATAAACGTCTATCATGTGAAGTAGGACCGCCGTACGCTCGACATGGCGTAAAAATGCATCACCAAGCCCTTTACCCTCACTAGCGCCCTCAATCAAGCCTGGAATGTCTGCGATTAATAAACTTGTGCTGTCAATATCAGCTACGCCTAAATTCGGCGTTAATGTAGTAAAGGCATAATCGGCAATTTCAGGACGAGCGTTACTAACAACCGACAAGAATGTCGATTTACCGGCGTTTGGAAAACCGACTAAGCCAACGTCAGCTAATAATTTTAATTCTAATTCAGCCTCAAATATTTCGCCCATTTCGCCTTTTTCAGAAATACGAGGAGTTTGACGAACCGAACTCTTAAAATGAGCGTTGCCAAAACCACCATCTCCACCTTTGGCAATGACAACTTTTTGACCGTCATCAACCAAATCGGCAATAATTTCGCCATTTTTACGAACAATCGTACCCATAGGCACTTTGACGACAAATGGAGCCCCATCGGCACCGTGTCTATCACGCTTAGATCCATCTTCGCCATTTTTTGCTTTTAGCTCTGGCTTGAAACGAAAATCTATCAAAGTATTTAAATCGTCAGTGGCCTCAAAGATGACATCGCCACCTTTACCGCCAGCACCACCATCAGGACCGCCTTTTTCGACATAAATCTCACGACGAAAACTAACGGCTCCATCGCCGCCTTTACCTGCACTAATAAATACTTTGGCGGTGTCGACAAACATATAAAACATATTATAGCAAAATCGCCCCTAAATTAACAGGGGCGATTTTTTTATTAATTACTTTGATTAATGTATGTACAGATATTGGCCAGCGTTACCGCCCGAAACAATACGACCAGAGACGATATTATAACCGCCGCCCGAAACATAGGCATTCATCTCACTAATACTTATATCGCCATTAGCCAAGATAGATTCAACGATTGCAACGTGACCATAGCCACCACCATTTTGCATAACCGCACCTACGCCAGGGGTATTATTAACAAGTAACCCGTCTTTTTGAGCATTATATGCCCAAGAGTTAGCATTACCCCAGTTACTACCTGCAGGCAACCCAAGCTGTATACGCCTGTTATATACATATAAAGTACAATTGCCGTGAGCATAAGGACCGTCAGGAGTACCAACACCAATTCTCCAGGTACTACCACCAAAGCCTGCACCTTGACCAGCATAATTATAAGTATAGGTATAGTTGTTGCTAACAGTAGCAACATAAGGCGCAACATAGCCAGGACGTTCATTGTCAGGTAAGTTTGCACTTGGCAAAATAATAGTAGTATTAGGGCTTAAGCCGCTGACATCAAGGTCGTTATAAAGCACTAAGCGCGTTTTATCTACACCATATTTAGTAGCAATCGAATCAATCGTATCAGCTGCCTTAACATCATAAAGCACCCCATCAACAGGCAAAATTCGTAAAACTTTTCCTTCAGCAATTGCGTCAGAAGTTAAGTTATTAGCCCATTTAATGGTCTGCGCCGATATGCCAAATTGAGCCGCCAAAGCACCAACAGTATCGCCAGCCTTTGCTGTATAACTAGTAATTGATCGGTTGACTGAGGTTGATGCAATAATTTGAGGCTTTGAGGTGTTAACGCTACTTGATTGGACAAAATCACTCTTAGTTTGAGCTGAAACTGCCAGGTTAGCAACAGATGTAGCAATTGGTAGATTAACCGTCTGAGCTACGCCAGCAGCAACGCCAGTTGCAACCACGTTGTCAACCGAAGTTTGGCCATTTTGATTTAAAGAAGTATTGTTGGCAGCGTTAGCGACAACAGTCGAACTTTGTGGTTCGTGATAACCAACAGATACCATAACTATGACAACAGCAAAAATGCTTGCATATACTGCAATTACTGAAGGTTTAATTTTAGGTATCGCCTTGCGGCGAATTTTAACCGGCGCTTGCTGATTAACAGTAGCTATCCGTTGAGCTAGACTCATATTGATCTGGTTACGAATTATCGTTCTCCTGCCGCCTGTATTGCTACAAGGGCTCTACCTTACTCTGTCTTTCTTCTCGCAATAAGAACGGGGCGCATTTCGACCATTATTTAGTTAATATTAGTTCAAAGTGTACTTTGCCCGTGCGACATTTATCGGTAGGCTCATCTATGACTCGTACTCCCCACTCGCGGATGCAGGCTTTTACACCTCATTAGTAGACGAAATCACAAATGTGCTGTCAACCATTATACCAACCATTGTAAATAATGTCAATTTATTGTATAGTACACTTAATTTTACAGTGATTAGTAATATTTGCCTCGTGTTCAGCATATGTACGAGCAAAATAAGTTATATCGTCATCACCACTTAGAAAATACAAATAGTCACCTTCAGCAGGTTGAGCAACCGCCTGCAAAGCAGATAAGCCAGGTGTTGCAATTGGGCCAGGTGGCAGTCCAGTATGTATGCGCGTATTATAAGGTGAATCCAGATTAGTATCGCGTGCTACCCCTGTTTTATCGGCAATATACTGATAAGTTACATCTGAACCCAGCACCATGCCAGAGTTTAATCGCGAATAAAATACCTGAGCAGCCCGTTTTTGATCCTGAGGATCATTAATCTCGCGTTGAATGATAGAAGCTAGCGTAATTCCCTGGTACAAGCTCAAACCACGAGCCGAGAATGCCTCCTTTAGCTTGTTTTCGTCAATTACCGCATAAAATTCATTAAAAACACGAGTTAATATATCATGTACGGTCGCTCCAGTCTCAAAATCGTAAGTTTCGCCATAAATATAGCCTTCCAAGCTAGCCCCGGCTGGCTTTCCTGCAAATAAAGGGCTATCGTAAGTAGCAGATAAAGCCACTGTTATTTCTTGATCAGAATATCCAGCGTTCCTCAATATCGTCGTAAAATCGACTTTTTTCGACGCCGACGTATCTGTATTGTCTACTAAGGTAGCTCCTGGGTAAAAAGTAATACTAAATTTGTCTACCGAACCGTTGACTATGTGGTCGATAATCTGAGGGGTTGTTTCGGCAGGAGATAAACGATACGTACCGGCCTGCAAACTACTACTTTTCTTGGATAAGCGCGTATATATATCAAAAACTGTCGAATTACGAATAATCGACTCTTTTTCTAACTGCTCACCAATCTGGCTAGGGGTACTTCCAGAAACAATAGTTATCTTCTTTAATTGACTAATATCATTACCTACGGGCGCAAGTTGAACGTTATACCAGATTACACTGGCTACCACAGCTGCAACGGCGATAATAGATACTATGCTGATGATCCACAAGGTTATTTTGCGCTTTGAACGTTTTTTTGGACTCTTTAGCCCAGCAGTATGGTTAATAATTGGCTGAAGTTTTAGTTTATCCTTTGGTTCAGGCATAATTAAACTCTATATAATCTTTTAAGATGATGGCCGCCGCCTGAGCATCAATATCGGCCTTTGAATAAGGTTTATTATAGCTTTTTAGCTGCTGCTCGGCAATTACGCTAGTTAAAGATTCATCCTGAAAAACAAGGTTAGTTGCAATATCCGACAGTTTAGCGGCAAATTCCTCAACAAACTTTGTCTGAGCAGTGGCTTCGCCAGATTGATTGCGAGGATAGCCAACTACTAAGATATTAGACTTTTGTCTAGTTACTATCTCAGCGATAGCTTCGATTTCATTACCATCAACCTCTATGGTGTCGAAGGGTACGGCTATTTTAATAATATTATCTCCAACAGCAACACCAATACGCTTTTCACCCACATCCAAACAAACAATTGAAGTCGATTTAGTCATTCTGGAGCTTGAACTCAATATCAATCTTATTGATATCATTAGGGATAGTTCTCACCCAGAAATACGAGAACTTGATATCAACATTACTGACGCCTTTTATTTTACTAATCAAAGCCTGAGCGTCACCAAAGCTTTTACCCTTAATACTTTCTTTAATTGCAGCTTCGTTAATGTCTGGGCCGATTTGACCAGTTGTAGAGACGTTAACAGTTGAAGTTTGATCATTTTTGACATAGCCAGACAAAACTATACTGTCGATTCCGTCATTATAAATACGCTGGTCATTATTGTTATTTATTTGTTTATTCAAAGCTTCCTTTAGATAAACCTGTAATTCCGACTTAGCAATAGCCGTCATCGAATATGTCGTTGACGATGTTAATTTAGCCTTGCCAGTAGCCTCTGCACCAATAGCTGGCGCCGACACAGGTGTAGCCCTGTCAATCGCGAAACTATCATTTATAACCACTTCACCATTTTTAAATTGAGCAATAAGTTGCTTCTTGGCATTATCAGTAGGTAAATCAACCAAAGCTTGGCTAGCTTTTTGAATGTCAGCTGCAGTAACGACAGTAGCTATCTTGGTCGTGCCACCTGTCATGGCCGTTCCCTGGGCATCAACCTTTGAATCAGATGGAATCGAATAGATTGTATACCCAACGCCAGCATTATTATATGCTTCTCCGTTATCCGCAGCCTGAACCTGAACCGTAGCTTTGCCAGATGCGCTACCGCTTAGGACACAAGCGCTAGATGAACCGCTAAAACCAGGTACGGATACAGAAGCGCTGGTAACAAATGCTTGACCTCCACTGGCGGTGAATTGAGTTCCAGATGCTAACGTAAAGCCCTCGGAATAATCACAGTTTCGAACGGTAATACTGCCCGACGCCTTTGTACCAATATTTTTCTGCCCAGTTGCGTCAAAGTTAACGCTTACGTCTTCTTTGGACTGCTTGGAAATAGTTTGAATAATATTTTTCGAAACATCAGTTGCTTCGGAGCCGCCTAATTTTACGGTCATACTAACTGGCGAAGGAGTTGTCTTAGCCGTAATAATAACTTTAGCTGCAGGCGCAAATATTATCGCCCAAACTAAAAATATAATTAGCAATATAAGAGCTGCAATGCCAATAAACAACTTTTTTCGAAAACGAGCAAAATTAGGTATTTTAACTTTATTTTTAGATGATTTTAAATTCATAGAAGATGGAACTACTATAGGACTAGCTTTCTCATTATCAATATTTAGGCCTTTAATATCTTCTGTCATATCAATGTCGCTAAGTTTGGTCGAGTCAATCGTTTTTACTAAATCACCAACGGGCAACATTGCGCCGTCAATTATATCGTCACCATCGTCAACCACCAAAGCAGGAATTTCAGCAAGTTCAGGTTTACTTTGAAGATTTTTAGCGACAGGTATTAAAGCGCTGGCAGATAGCGCAATTAAAGCTTTGTTATTAGTGACCAAAACTAATCGTTTGCTACTATTCTCGGCCGTACGAGCCAATAATCGCAAGTTAACAGCACTCTGCAAAGCCCCAGTTCGCTTGGGCGGAACTATTGCAACGATTTTTTCTTTACTAGCTTTAATCTTGCCAATAATGGCAGTGATATCGTCTTCAACATCAATGTATATTACGTCTTTATTCATCTTTATATTCTAAGTATCCGATTTAGCTTTTCTTTGATAGTATCGGCATCGCTACTACCTATCATTGTATCATAGCCAACTCGCAGAAGACCCATAGCTGTAATGAAGGTATGGTCGTTTACAAGACCTGTTGCGTCAGTAATCCCAACAACTTCTGACGGATGAATATGGTGAACTGTTGGTTTTTTAGTAAAGGGTAAATCTTTGTGCCAATCCTGTTGTTGCAAAGCTGTGACTAATTTAGTCAAGCTAGAACCACCACCACAAAGCAAAATCCGATTAGGTAAATGGTCGGCCGAATCAAATTCGCTTAAGGCTAACTCGACGCCAGCAATCCAAACTTCAAGGGTTTTATCAATCGCTTCATTAACTTCTTTGGCCACAGTTGGTTTTATTTTGCCATTTTCGATATTAACTTTTAGCTTTTCAGCATCTTCATAAGATAAATCCATCTCGCTAGCAATTGTACGAGTAAAACTACGGCCACCAATGCCAAACATCTTGGTACCTTCAACACCGCCATCATTAACAACCGCAATATCAGTTGTACCGCCACCAACATCAGCTAGGATTGCGGTGAGACTACTACTAGCGTCGGTTCCTAGTACGCTACGACTAACAGCAAAAGGCTCGGCCGCTACGGCTAATAATTCCAATGATAGCTCTTCAGCCACCCTCTCCAAGGCTCCGATGTGAACCATTGGCGCAAAGGCAGTATAGATCTGAACCGCCACGTCGTGACCCTGAAAACCAATTGGGTTGCTAACTTTATATCCGTCAATATGAATACTAACCAGTGCACTGTTAACAAGTTTGATTTCGACATCGGCGTTACCAGTCTCAAGGGCAATTTGTTTTTGAGCCTTGATTTGGGCGCGCTCTTGAACTTTTTCAATAATAAACTCCATCTCTGCAGTATCTAGCGGCCGATCTGGCTGAGGGCGACGATAACGAATAGTATTCGTCATACCCTTGACTAATTCACCAGCAATACCAATAACAACTCGTTTGGCCTGCAAACCTGCTTGCTCCTCGGCCTCTGAAAGTGCATCTTCACAGTTACGTACTACACCTGAGATATCAGCAATTGCACCAGAGTACATGTCGCTAATTTGTTGATGAGCACGGCCCACGCCAACAATATCTAGTTTATCGCCATCTAGTTTTGCAATTAATGCTTTAACATATTCAGTACCAATATCAAGTGCAACAATATAATCATTAGCTGCATTCTCTTTTCGGCTTTTTCGTAGTTTTTCAAATACCATATATAAACACCATTATATACCAACAATGATTATGGTTACATAGATAATAGGAATCAGGCTAAGATTGCTTTGATTCGACGAACGCCAGCGCTACTGGATTCTTCTTTGATAATTTTAAACTTTTTACCGTCTTTGGCTAGTTCACCAGTGTGGTCAACGTGAGGGCCACCACAAATTTCAAGGCTGAATGGTTTTTCTTCGCCATCGACAATCATTTTATAAACTTTAACTTTATCACCGTATTTATCGCCGAATTCACCATATGCACCCATTTCACGAGCTTCAGCTAGTGAATATTCTGCAAAACTAACCTTTAAATCTTTGGTGATTTGTTCGTTTACAATATCTTCGATTTGTTTTAATTTAGCTGCATCGACTTTTTCAGGATAAGAGAAATCAAAACGCAATCGCTCTTCGTTAATATTACAGCCTTTTTGTGAGGTCGATTCGCCTAAGATTATTCGCATAGCTTGGCCAAGTAAATGAGCGGCTGTGTGGTATCTTGTGGTTGTTTCTGTTTGACCATCAAGTCCACCCTTGAACGTTCCCTTGCTAGCAGTTTTACTACGTTGTCTCTGCTCGTCCATTTGTTGATCAAATTCTTGGCGCCAGTTACCAGACAATTTAATATTTTGCTTAAAAGCCTCTTCGGTAGACAATTCAACAGGAAAGCCATATGTATCATAAAGCATGAATAATTCCGAGCCGGTTAATCCATTGACTTTCATTTTTTCTAGTTCACGAAGACCTTTACGAAGTGTCTGTCTAAATACTTTTTCTTCTTTGACGAGAATAGCAATAATTTCCTCACGTTTCTGAGAAACTTCTGGATAATCATCAGTATACAAATCAGCAATTACTGGCACGATTTCTTGCAAAAAGTTTTGTTCGATACCAAGATCAAAGGCAAAACGAATCGCCCGACGCAATAATCGTCGCATAACATAACCTTGCTCTTTATTACTTGGGGTTACACCGTCAACCGCTAAGAAAGTTGCGGCTCGTAAGTGGTCGGCAACAACACGCATACTTTCGGTATGTGATTCGTATTTTTTGCCACTAATTGTTTGTAACTTTTCAACAATTGGCCATAAAATACTAATTTTGAATACATCAGGACTGTCAATCTGAGCAGCCGCAATTCGCTCTAAACCACCGCCGAAATCAACGTTTTTCTTTTCTAACGGCTCAAAACTGCCATCCTCTAATCGTCGATATTGCATAAAAACTTGGTTGCCAATTTCCATAAATTGACCACTATCACTGGCAGGATGGGCTAAACCAAAACCTTCAGCGTGATTCTGTGGGCCAAAATCATAAAAAACTTCACTATCAGGACCACATGGGTCGCCAATTGGAGTTTTATCCAAACCACCACCACGACTCCACCAATTCTCACCATCATCATAAAAGAAAATACGCTCGCCAGATTTAATTCCGCGTGCATTACCATCAGACTGGCTGCCAATCTCAACAATTTTAGCTTCAATCCCTTTTTCCTCAAAAACTTTTTGCCAAATATCTGCGGCTTCATCATCGCGTGGAATGTTATGCGATGCATCGCCGATAAATACCGTAACATAAATTTTATTTGGGTCCAGGCCAACAATTTCTGTCAAAAATTCAAAAAACCAACGAATTTGCTGCTCTTTAAAATAATCGCCCATACTCCAGTTACCTAACATTTCAAAAAAAGTAGTATGTCGATTGTCACCAACGTCCTCAATATCTTGTGATCGTAAACAAGTTTGGCTATTTGATAGCCTAACTCCATTTGGATGCGCCTCGCCCAAAAGATAAGGCAAAAGTGGCTGCATTCCGCTACCAGTAAAAAGCGTCGTTGGGTCATTTTGAGGAATTAATTTAGCACGAGGAATAACTACGTGACCACGTTCCTTGAAAAATTTTAAATATTCGTTGCGAATTTGTTGAGCGTTCATATCTGTTGATTTTATCATTTTTTTTGCTTTTCGGCTAGATTATAGCTATATAATAATTCCGCCACCCAAACAAACATCGCCATCGTAAATAACCACAGATTGACCAACGGCGATTGCACGTTCTGGATTAGCAAGATTTAAAATAACATCGTTATCACTAAAGCTTAAATCAGCATTATTAAGCGGCGCGCGATGGCGAACGCGAATCTGATATTCACCTTCAACTGGCTTTTTATTTATCCAATGAACATTACCAAGTTTAATTAATTTTTTCCATAAAGTTCCGTCATTTAAATCCGTCGTCACATAAACTTCATTTTTTTCCATATCTTTGCCAACTACATAATATGGCAACCCGCCACCAACATCCAAACCGTGACGCTGCCCAAGCGTATAAAATATAGCTCCGTCATGACGACCTAAGACTTTACCAGAATTTTTATCAATAATTTCGCCCGGTTTTTGATCAACATACATGCCCAAAAACTCACGAATACCAATTTGGCCAACAAAGCAAATACCTTGCGAATCTTTTTTGGCTGCAGTCGATAGACCACGCTCGGCCGCCATTTTGCGTACCGTCGGTTTATCAAATTCGCCTATAGGAAATAAGGTTTTGCCCAAGGCCCTGCCAGTAATACGATAAAGAAAATACGTCTGATCCTTATTTTTATCAACAGCTTGTTTTAAAACACCATGGCTAAAAGGCTGTTCGTTTGTTTCTGAAGAACATCTGCAATCCGAGTTTGATAAGGCGCCGGGGCCCTTATCAGACCCGGCATGAAGCCGTTCTTCAGGAATAGACGTACAGACAGAACAATGTTGAACTCTTGCATAATGTCCAGTTGCAATCATATCCGCACCATCCTCTAGCGCCGCATCCAAAAATAATTTGAATTTTACTTCTTGATTGCACATAATGTCAGGATTTGGTGTGTGTCCAGCCTTGTATTCATCAATCATATAATCGACAACTTTTTGCCTATATTCATTTTCAAAATCAAAAACCTTAAAATCAATACCTAATTTCACCGCTACCCGCTTGGCATCAGCTAAATCGTCAGCCCAAGGGCATTTTACACCCGGCAAATCAGCCGTCCAATTTTTCATATAAACGCCCGTCACATCGTAACCTTGTTCTATCAATAAAGCTGCCGCCAAAGACGAATCAACTCCGCCGCTCATTCCTACGTAAACTTTTGTTTTTTGATTCACTATCTAGACCCAATCACGTAAAAAACAATAATTTTAGAAATTTCACTCATCGCTAAAAACCAACCAGTCGGAGTTAGCCACCACCAGATTGGCCAATTAACGTCAGTTGGAGTTGAATGGTTTAATATGGTTACGCCATGGGTAGATCGGCTAAACTCAAGGCTCGCACGATGTTGGTGATAACCCGACGTAACTAAAATTATGCTCTTTATATTACTTTTATCAAAAATAGTCTGAGAATTCTCAGCATTTTGCTTCGTGGTTTCTGAATATTCATCAAGTTTAATAGCCGATTCTGGAACGCCTGCATTAATAGCAGTTGTTTTCATAACAGCCGCATTACTTGGACCGGACTTATCTTGTGCAGCACCAGAAAATATTAATGTATCAGCCCAACCATTTTCATATAAAGTAATCGCTTCGTTGGCGCGAGCCTTGGTATCGCCTCCACTAATAGCAACGATCGCATCTACCGTATGACAGTTAGCCGCTACCCCAGGCTTTTTACCACAATTTCGTAAATCATCAGGTTGTAAATATAAACTAAGCCCTACGATAATCGCAGCGACACATAGCCCGAAAAAAATTAGCCGTTTGGTCATTTCTTAATCCGTTCGTATTCTTTTCTAATCTCCTCAATCATAATTTCACCAGCGCGCTTAATATTATCTGAATTCGATAAATGTCCAAGTGTAATTCTAATACTGCCATCCGCTAATTCATCAGACAAACCAATCGCGTTTAAAACATGCGAACGTGTACCTTTATTGGCAGCACAGGCACTACCTGTCGCGACTAGTACACCTCTGTTCTCTAAAATAAATATCAATCTTTCGCCATCTATCTCAGGAAAGGATATATGCAAATGTCCAGCCAAGCGATATTTTGTATGCCCAGACACAACGGCATCAGAAAAAACATTAGTCAGCGCCTGCTGCAAGTTATCACGCAATTTCATTAATCGTTCTGATTCATATTTTCGGTGTTCACTGACAAGCTCAAGTGCTTTTGCAAAGCCGACCGTACCTGCAACATTCTCGGTACCACTGCGAAGCCCCCGTTCTTGACCGCCACCAACAATTTGCGGTTGAAGCCGCACATGACTAGCCGCCCACAATAAACCGACTTGCTTTGGCCCATAAATTTTGCCAGCATTCATAGTCAACATATCAACGCCCAATCTGGCAACATTAACATCCAACTGCCCAACGCCTTGCGACGCATCACTATGCAAATAAATTGGTGTTTTGTCACCCTTTATTAAACGAGATTCACGCTCTACCTTTACAACCTGTGCGATATCGCGAAGTGGCTGAACCGTACCCAGCTCGTTATTCGCAAATGCCACACTGACAAGTTGCGTATCTGGTCTAATCGCCGCTTTTATAACCTCAGCCGAAACAAAACCACGCTTATCCGACTTTACGATTGTCACATTGCGACCATTTGCGCAGGCCAAGACCGAATGATGTTCTATATTCGGAATGATCATATGACCATCAATACCACTAAATGCTAAATTAATTGATTCAGTTGCACCAGCAGTAATAATAATTTCACCTGGTTTGGCACCAATTAAACTAGCAATCGAATGTTTGGCGTCTTCGTATGCACGCCTGACTGCAACCGCCGGCGCATAAGGGCTAGACGGATTATAAAACTCATCGCTAAAATATGGCTGCATTGCCACTAAAACGCGACGATCCAAAGGTGTCGCCGCAGCATGATCAAGATAAATCAATTCTGTATTCACTTAGCTATTATATCAGCTAGTTGATAGGTTTTCCGGTTCGGGGGTCACGTTTATAAATATCACGAGCAACGCGCTCAAGGTACATCTGTACAGCCATCACAAAATTGTCTAATTCTTGACCTTTAATGTATTGATAAGGCGCACCTTCTTGAACTTTAAAAATTCCATCATCATGAATCTCGTAACGAGTGGTTACAGATTGTCTTTTCTTATCCGAATCTACCCATTCTTCATACCAAATCCAGTTATTTGGGTCTTCGTTAAAAAATTCACGACGATTACCGGGTTTTACTGGCCCAAACAATTTAGCGCCAATACTACTTTCAAGTTGGATTAAATCACGCTTAGTTAACTCCTTGAATGGTCGTTTTTTAATTTTTTTGCGAACATCAGCAGGATCGTCATTGCTAACTAATCTTTTTAATATTTTTACAAATGCATCTTTCATATATTATATATTAAGCCGCTATATCTAGATTCTCAAACTTAGATGGAAAACCAATGTTTTCCAACAATTCATCATGGCGAAGAAAATCAAGAGCGTTACCTACATTTAAAGCAATGACATGACTGTCTAATATAATTGTTTCTTTATTTTCAACACATTCAGCAGCGGCAATAGCTTCTCGGCGAGCTTTTACCTCATCATAACTAACACAATTTGAATTAGTAGTGTTAGCTTCGATATTATTTTCTGTATTAGCATTCTCATAAATATCAGCAATAGACTCGGGATATTTACCTGTTGGGATTTGGAATTCTTGTGGTGACATAAATTATAAGACCTTGAGTAATTAAGTTAGTACGTTTTTTAATTTGTCTATTTTAGAATTTAAATAACGCACAGGCATTTGCAGTAGTTGCATTCACAATTTCTTCAAATGAAATTTTGCGAATCGCCGATTGATGTTCGGCAATGCTACTGACATATGCTGGCTCGTTTACTTTACCACGTAAAGGTGCAGGCGTCAAGAAGGGCGCATCTGTTTCGAGTAGTATTTTATCCAAAGGTAATGAAGCGAACATTATTTTTTGTTGTTCATCTTTTGTAAATGTGCTGAAGCCGCTTATGCCAATATATAGTCCGCGATTCAAACCTTGGCATGCATTAAACGAATTATCCGTAAAGCTATGCAAAACTCCACGGATTCCATGAAAATTATCAAAAACTGGCCAAAAATCATCAAATCCTTCGCGAACGTGAAAAATAATCGGCAAATTATGCTTTAGCGCTATCTCGATTTGCGATTCAAGCGCCTGGATTTGAACATCGCGCGGACTGTGATCATAATGATAATCTAAACCAATCTCGCCAACTGCAACAATTAGCTTACTATCAGGATTGATCAAACCATCAATCTTATCCCAACCACTTTTTGCTTCATGAGGATGTACTCCAACAGAGGCAAACACACCATCATGCTGATTTGTAAAATCAACCGCCCGACGCGAATCTTCGTTATCGGTACCAATGCAAATTAATTTTTTAATACCTTTATCACGCGCATTTTTTAACGTTTCACTAATGTCGAGCGGATAATCGACATCGTGTATATGACAATGCGTATCAATTAACATAATTTATGACTTTGCAGCACGTGGATCTATTGTATGAGCGTAAATCCTTGGAAAAAAGACGCCTTCTATCGGCACAACTACGCCAGATTCGAAGATATGATGAATTTTACTGGCAGTATCGGGCAAGAATGGCACTAACAAATCACCTATCTGCAATAATGCACCGGCCGCGTAAGCCAAAACCTCATTCAAATGCGACTCGGCCTCTGAATCGGTCTTAAGCTGTTTGGCAATCTCCCAAGGCTTAACATGCTCTATATATTGATTCAAGCTACGAACCATCAACCAAACCTCGTCGATTGCTTTATCAAATTCAAGATTATCCATATATTCCTGATAAGCGCCCATGTCATGCTCGCTTTGGGTAATACTACCTATAACACCAGACTGATAACGAGTAATCATGCTGGCGACGCGTTGAACGACGTTTCCTAAATCATTAACGAGCTCTGTATTATAGGCATTCTCGAACTTTTCCCAAGTAAAATCACCGTCGTCAAGTGTCGGAATGTGTCGTGAGAAGAAATACCTAAACGCATCGGCGCCATATTGGTCAATAATCTGAATCGGATCAACGCCGTTGCCAAGCGTTTTACTTTGTTTTACGCCACCAACATTTACAAAGCCATGCACAAGCAATTCCTTTGGCAAGGCAAGCCCTAGCCCCAGCAACATTGCGGCCCAAATACCGGCATGAAAACGCAAAATATCCTTGCCGATAACCTGTACGTCAGCTGGCCAATAGTTCTGCCAATCCTGATTGTCTGGATAACCCAAAACCGTAATATAGTTAGCCAACGCATCAATCCAAACATAAATAATCTGCTCGGGGTCACCTGGCACTGGTATTCCCCAGCTAAGACTCTTTTTTGGCCGTGAGATGCTGACATCTTGCAAGCCATCTTTGATAAGTTCAAGAAACTCTTTTTTACGAAATTCTGGCACAATCTTCATGTCGCCGCTAGAGATAGCCTGCCTAATGCCATCCGTAAAAGCACTGGCTTTGAAAAAATAGTTCTCTTCACTTATCTTTTGATAAGGCTGTTGATGATCTGGGCAAACACCATTATTGATGGTGGCTTCTTTGTCAGACACAAAAGATTCACAACCTATGCAGTACCAGCCCTCATAACTATTTTTATAAATATAAGGCTGCAATTTCTGCCAAATATATTGGATTGAAGCAACATGGTGTGGATCAGTAGTGCGTATAAAATCAGTGTAGCTTGCGCCGACTTTTTTCATTAATGTTTCAAAATTAACGTAAGTTTGGTCAGCATAGCTTTTTGGATCAAGCCCAGATTCGGCCGCTTTGGCAGCAATTTTATTACCATGTTCATCTGTTCCAACCTGAAAACGAACTTCACGACCATTCTGCTTTTGATAACGCGTCCAAATATCAGCCAATAAATAATCAAGAGCATGGCCAATATGTGGCGTGCCGTTGACGTATGGAATTGCGGTTGTGATGTATAATTTTTTGTCCATAACTTAGATATTATTGTAACAGATTAGCACACAGCTTGCAGAAGGACATTTTTGTTTTATATACCATAGCGACTGCGAAGAGCATTAAAGTTTCGACTGACCTCATCTGCGGACAGCGATTTATTATAAATACTAATATTTCCGATAGAACCGCTATAGTAATAATTGCTACCATTTGGAGAATAACTAAAACCTATTTGCATATTAGTTGTTCTATTCTGCCAAATTCCCGTGCCTAACGCTGATGCTTTTTGGGTATCATTTATATATATTAAACCCTGACTTCCGTTATATGTGACTGTCACAAAATACCATTGATTCGTCAGAAGAATATTAGCTGTAGATATATTTATTCCATATGCGCCCGCAGTAGTATAATAATTAAAACTTAATATACCACCGTTAGTAAATATCGTCCATTCCCAATCAGGAGAAACTTTTCCTATAACCCCTTTGATCGCAGTAAGATTATTTGCATTAATCCAAAGAGAAATACTAAAACTATCAGTGCTGCTCCATGACAGATCAGCACTATTTACATAATCATTTACCCCGTCAAAATTCAAAACCCCACCGTTAGTATTGGTATAAACAGCACCGTTAATATTCCCGGTATTACCGTTTCCACTTAAATCAGTCAAAACAGTGCCCGTTCCTGGGTAAGACGTAGCAATACCTGCATCTAATTGCAAAACAGGGCAAGGACCAGCCGATGGAACCCCTTCTTGATTTATACTATAGCTCTTGCCACTTCTAGTAGCGGCCAAACAAAACGTCTTTGGGGTGTTAGTGTTATTAAATTGATAGGCGGTGTATGTTGTATCTTTACTAGCCGGCATAGTAACGCCATTGTTGGCTATGATCAAGGTAGTAGGAAAGTAACCATTGCTATCATGAGCTTGATATACCCTAATTAGATCAGAGGCGCTATTAAGATCAGACTGCAACGAGCTAGCAATCGCCTTATCTTGAACGCCAGTATAAGAAACAAAAAGAATAGCGGAAATAACCCCAATTATGACGATAACAATTAGAAGCTCGACAAGCGTAAAGCCAAAATTAAATTTATTTTTTTTATTAATATGTTTCATGTCCTTGGACATATTCTAGCACGAGCGTTATGAGGTAACAATACGAGTTAGTCGCACCCAGTCATCTAGGCCTAGTGCCTCGGCGCGAACATCAGCGTTAATATTTGCCTTGGCTAGGATAATTTCAATTTCGTCTTTGGGTAATTTTAATCCACCAGCCAGACTACTGCGAAGCTTCTTTCGTTTTGCCGAAAAACCAGCTTTTACAACTCTAAAAAAATCTTTCTCATTAACATCGGTCAAATATGGAGTTTTTCGGGTACGCAATATAACAACTTGGCTATCTACTTTGGGAGGTGGCGTAAACAAAGCAGCCGGAACAATATTTCCAAGGCTAACATCCGCAAATAACTGAGCGCTAACTGCCAAAATACTCATTTTGCCAGTGGGTGATGCTAATCTTTGTGCTACTTCTTTTTGCACCAACAAAACCGCCACTTTTGGCTTATTTTCTGCCGTCATCAATAACTTCACTATTTTACTAGTAATATAATAAGGTACATTGGCAACTACGGAATAATCAGCAGGTAAAGTCGATAAATCAAAAGATAAAATGTCCTCATTTATAACTTCTAGATTTTTACCAGGAAATTGTGCTGGTAATTTACGAGCTAATTCGCCGTCAAACTCAACGGCAACTACTTTTTTACACCTTCGCAACAATTCGCTTGTCAATGTCCCCAAACCTGGGCCAATTTCTAGAATAGTATCATCGGGATTTAATTCTGCACAATCAGCAATATGAGATAAAACTTCACGATCTCTTAACCAATGCTGTCCAAGCGATTTATTAGGTAAAGTCATTAGCGATAGATATCCTGTAGAACCGCCGCACCACACACAGGCCAAGGTTGCCATCCGCGACGCAAATATAGTTTATATGCCGCATCATCTTGCTCGGCTGGAGAGGCGGAACCATATTTAGACGGATCCGCAACAGTCCCCCAGGTTTGTCGATCAAACTGGTAAGCGCCGTAGTAAGGGCCTGAAGCATTCCAGCTGCTATAACCACCCTCACAACTTCGAAGTTTAGTCAGAGCTGCAACAAAATCACCGCTAAATGCTGGCTTTGCCCCAATAACTTCAACTTGCTTTTTTGGTTCACTAATGGTCAAGCTAGCAATTTCGGTCCGGCTAACCTCTTGGCCATTCTCTATCAAGACTTCGTAAGATACAGTTCGCGAACCTTTTATGCCCGCAATACGAATCTCGCGATATCCAATAGCCCTATCAACATCTTGAATTTTTTCAGTCGTAAAATCCATTTCTTCGTTAACTGTTATGGTTTGTTTTCCTTCACGCCAAACTTTAATCTCAAGCCCTTCGGTAATTTTAGTATCAGCTGGTAACGATACCTTATCGTCCGAGCCAAGTTTAATTCCTTTTTCGGCTAACATTTCACCCACTGTGCTGACCTGAGTTCTAGCAATTGTAGTGTTTCCATACAAATTAAATGTAAATGACGTAGCGCGATCAATAATTAACTTTAAACTAGCACCTTCGGCAATAACATTATCAGCCAAAGTTATTTCCGTCTTGTCTTCATCATATAATTTCAAACCGACACTTTCGACAATTTGAGCAGCGGTCTGATAAGGAGTATTAATCTTTGTTTTGGTATTGCCGTCGACGATGATCACTGGTCTAGCACGATAAATATTAACCTGATAATCAGATGCTACTAGCTTTTCGGTTACTGCTGGTTCGACCGCATCTTTGCTATCAACAGCTATACCCGCTTCTTTTAGTACGTCACCGATCGTTTCAGCCTGGCTAACGAGAACTTTTTCGGTACCACGATCGTGAATAGTAATTAAACGACCAGAATTAGACTGGCTATCATTACCAGCATGCGTCACACCAGACATGACAGTTACAAAAAATAAGAGTGCAACAAGAACAAGGCCAACATACTTGGCCATTCTACTAATCAAATAATTCATTGGTTTTTTTACACCCAAGATAAGTGTTATTATAGCAAAAAATAGGCTAAAAATCCATTTTCAACCTATAAGGTCATGCTCATAAATTTTATATTTTTTCTAAATGAGCATACTCAGCGTTGAGCTTTTTAGTGCATCCATTATCAAATTGAATAGTCACCGCCAAGCCGTCAACCTCGATTATATGGCCAGTTCCAAATGCAGCCGAACGAACATTCTCGCCGATAGCAAAGGGATCATCACTAAAAAATTCTTGCTCTTGTATCGTTTGAACTTGAATTGGCGAAGACATAGATATCTGGTCACCCATATCTGATATAAATCGAGATATTGGATTATAACCACGCTGTCCAAATTGTAAACGACTTTGTGCACACGTAACATGCAGCTCTTCGCGCGCACGAGTCATACCAACATAGGCTAATCGACGCTCTTCTTCTAGTTCAGCTGGGTCAGCATCATAAACTCTAGCGTGAGGCAAAATTCCCTCTTCGGCGCCAACAATAAATACTACAGGGAATTCAAGACCTTTTGCGGCATGTAATGTCATAAGCGTAACTTTTTCACCATCGCTACCAGCATCGGCACTGGACATCAAGGCAACTTCTTCTAGAAATTCAGGTAAAGAGGCAAAACTTTGCGCATCAGACAATAATGACCCAATGTTAGCGTCACGCTCTTCGGCCTGTGGCGTACCGTCCATAATAAACTTTCTATAACCAGTTAATGCCAGGACCTTCTCGATTAGTTCGGCTGGGCTAGATGTTTCAACCATCGAACGGGCTTCTCGTAATACTTCACCTAATTTAGAAAAAGCGATTTTTGCTCTAGTCGTAATAGTACTGGTCTGATCTACTTTATCCAAAGCAGCCAAAATATCCATATCGCTATCAGACTGCCAAATCAAAAATTTTTCAAGGCTCATCGCACCAATCCCTCTAGTAGGCACGTTCACAATCCGGCTAAAACTCATACGATCTTGTGGCTGATAAATCAACCTTAGATAAGCAATAATATCCTTAATTTCTTTGCGATCATAAAACCTGACGCCACCAATTATTTTGTAGGGGACACGTAATCGCAAAAAAGCTCGCTCTAAGGTGTAACTTTGGGCATTAGTACGGTATAAAATTGCAAAATCATTAAATTTTCTGGCACCAATTTGGACATGTGAAGCAATCCGTTCGGCCACCATATTAGCCTCTGCGGTTTCGTCACATAATTCATGTACTTGTACTGGCGAACCAGGACCAGCCGCCGTCCATAACTTTTTATCGGTACGCTGAATATTTTTTGTAATTACATTATTTGCAGCATCCAAAATATTGCCAGTACTACGGTAATTTTGCTCTAGTTTAATAACTTTCGTGCCACTAAAATCTTTTTCAAAATTTAAAATATTAGTAAAATCAGCACCGCGCCATGAATAAATCGATTGCCAATCATCACCCACTACGCAAATATTACGCTGATCATTGACCAATAATTTTACGATATTATATTGGGCTGCGTTAGTGTCCTGATATTCGTCGATCAAAATATGTTTAAAAGCTTTTTGCCATTTAGCACGAATTTCAGGCTTTTCTCGCAATAAATGAACCACTTCAAGCAATAAATCATCAAAATCAAGCGCTTTGGCAACCTTACGAAGTTTTTCATATTTTTTATAAATCTTGGAAATGTTTTTTTGATAGGGAAGTTGAGCAGTTAATTCATAATCCTCAGGGTTAAGCATTTCGTTTTTAGAGTTTGAGATTATGCTACTAACAGCCCTGGCTTTTATCTCGGCATCACTAATCGACAGCTGTTTCATGGCTTGTTTAATTAAGCCTTGCCTATCATCCTCATCATAAATAACAAAATTTTTAGCAATTCCGATTGCTTCGCCTTCAATCCGTAGTAAACGGACACAAATACCGTGAAAAGTTCCCATCCAAGGCATAAAACTACGATTAGCACTATTTTGGCCCAACAAAACACCCAATCTGTCGCGCATTTCGCGCGCCGCCTTGTTTGTAAATGTCACCGCCAAGATTTCGTTAGGGGAAAGCCCTTCATGCGAAATTAGATACGCTATTCGGTGCGTTAACGTTTTTGTTTTGCCACTACCTGCTCCAGCCAAAATTAATAACGGCCCAGACTTTGTCTGCACTGCCTCACTTTGAGCCGGGTTTAACCCATCAAATAAATTCATTACTATCTATTATAGACTAAAATGAGCTATAAAAGTGGTAATACCCAGAAATAGATAGCTGCTCCGGCACCAGCACCAACTATTAACAGTATAACTATCCATAAAACCCATAACCAACCAGATTTTTTCTTGGCTGGCTGAAAAACAGCTTTGTGGTAAGAATTAGTATCATATATAGCGCCAGAATCTTGATCACCAGTACTTGGCTGCTCTTGGTATTGTTGAGAAATAGACGTAGGTCCATCTGTTTTTAAAGCCATAACTGGCTTGTCATTTGTCGTTACGGCATTTGAAGTTGGTGCATGACCCGCCTCTATTAACAATAGGTTATCCTGCAGTTCGTCTGGAAGAGGCTCGTCTTCATTAACAGATTGAGCGTAAGAACTCATATTGTCACTGTCTTGAACTGGCTTTTCAGCTGTAGTATCTGGGTTAGGTTGCTCGATTACAGAGGACGCTGGTTCGTTTGAGAATGCACCAAGTGGTCGCTTTTCTACCTTTGCACCTGACAAAAATGGCGAATCTTGAGGCTCGTTAGGCATTTGGTTTGATAACGTATTGTCAATATCATCGCTAATCTTGTCAATATCTTCATCATCATATCCATCTTCGTCTTTGACTGACGTGTCAATTTCACTAGCTGTGTTTTTGAAATCAATTGGATCAGGCCAATTATCGTCAACGGCCGGCTTAACTGGCTCGGGAGCTAAAGTCACAGATGGAGTAATATCTGCGATTGGCGGATTAATTGTCGCACCTTCGCGAGAAGTTCGCTTAGGCATAACCAAAGATGTCCTCATATCAGAAGATGGGTGTACGACATCCATAAAACGACCTGTACTTCGCCTAGTGGCCATAGAAGGGCTTAAGGTGTTAGTAGGCGTCATATTGACTGATGGAGTCATAATAGGTAGCCTAGGGGCTGCAAAGTGGCTATTAATCGGTGTTCTGGCTGGTCCAGGGTTAATATCGAAAGCTTTTTTGTTCGTATTATCACTGTTATTAGAATTAGACTTATCCGTTATCAACGAATTTACAGCCTTATCAAGTTCATCAAAATCAAGATCCTTCACTTACCCACCCCTACTCTTTTTCGGCTAACAACGAGCCTTTATGTGCTTTTTTTATTATTTCATTAAACGCATACGCATTCAAGCTTGCTCCGCCAATTAACAACCCATCAACCTCTGGTAACGCCAAATAGTCAGCGGCGCTATCTGCTGTTACGCTACCGCCATACAATACCTGAATAGACTCAGCTGCTTTTTGACCATACAAATGTTCAATTTGGCTTCGAATTGCACGAATAGCGGCACTAACGTAAGTTGGTAAGGCATTTTGACCAGTACCGACCGCCCAAATAGGCTCATAGGCGATAACGACTTCCTTTAATTCATCACTGGTAATATTAGATAACCCGCCCAATAATTGATCATGTAAAATGTCATAAGTCTCACCACTTGAGCGCTCCCAAGCAGTTTCGCCAATACATAAAATTGGTCGAATGTGATTACGGATAGCCGCTGCCACTTTATTACAAACTTCTTTATCGTTTTCGCCAAAGATATGACGACGCTCGGAATGACCAACTAAACCATATTGCACAATGCCACGTAATTGAGTTGCCGAGACTTCACCGGTATAAGAACCTTGATCTCGCCAATAAAAATTCTGAGCAGCTAGCTTAAACTGACGTAAATTAACCTGTAGACTAAGTGATTGCAAAGTTAAAGTTGTCGGTGCTAATATAACCTCGACATCACGACGAATTTTAACAAGTTTTGACAGTTGATGAAGATACAAACTAGCCTCTTGCATATTGAGGTTCATCTTCCAGTTACCAATAATGATTTTTTTATCTTTTGCCATCTATTAAAATATATCGTTTATGTTTATTGTTTTTAGTTTACTCTAATTAAGCCCTAGCGTCTAGTGAGCTTTTGGCTTTATTTGTAATTATTAAATTGTGTGAACTTTGATTGTATCAATAGACCCAGTTACACCTGGATGTTGACCGCTGACAATAACAATAGTTGTTGGGTCCTCGCCAAAATAACCCTGATCTTTTAACTCTTTGGCAATACTAAAACCAGCATTTTCATCATCTGGACGGACATAGCTTCGGTTTGCATAGCTAAGAGATAGTTGTTGAGCCGAACGTAATTCACTTGAAACACTAATAATTGGAAGATTTGGACGATGTTTCGCAATATTTGCGGCAGTTGCACCAGATTTAGTCTCTACCACAATCGCAGCAACGCCAAGACGTTCGGCTAGATGTACGGCTGCAAGGCTAATCGAGTCGCGTCGTTTTTCTTTTTGCATAATATTTGAACAAATAGGCTGAACAGGCTCGTGATCTTGGGTATAGATAATCACCTTTTTCATAGCTTTAACAGTTTCAACTGGATAACTACCATTTGCAGTTTCATCTGATAACATTACACAATCAGCACCTTGAACAACGGCATTAGATACATCGCTAACTTCAGCCCTAGTAGGCTCGGGTGCGTCAACCATACTTGCCATCATTTGAGTCGCAACGATGCTTAATTTTCCATATTTTCGGCATAATTCAATAATTCGACGTTGTACGATTGGTACCACCTCGGCACCAGCCTCAACCGCCAAGTCACCTCTGGCAACCATGACACCGTCGCTTGCTTTTACAATTGCTTCAAGCGTTTCATCCACAATAGCCGCTTTTGTTTCAACCTTGGCAATGATTTGTGCGGTTGAGCCTTGCGATAACAACATTTGACGCATATTATCGATATCTTCGGCGCTTTGTATAAAGCTAAGTGCAACGTAATCAATATCACGAGTTGCACCAAATTCAAGATCGGCTATATCTTTTGGTGTTAAAATATCACCACCAAAATCTGTATCGGGCAAATTAATACCCTTACGGCTCATTAACGTTCCAGAGTTTTCGACGCGAACCTTAATAGCAGTTTCGCTAGTAATCTCGACTACGGTCGTGCGAATTTTACCATCAAATATATAAACTTTTTCGCCTATTTTAACTTTTTCGGCCAAATTATACTGAATTGGGACAACAAATCCATTATGTTCGGCAGCATAGTCAAGAATAATCTCGTCTCCAGTTGCCACGTCCGTATTTTGGGTTAAGTTACCAAGACGAATCTTTGGACCTTGCAAATCTTGCAAGATTGCAACTGGTTTGCCGGTCTTTTTAGTAGCATTGCGAATCCATTCAATCTGTTGATCACGCTCTTCATAAGTTCCATGACTAAAATTAAGACGAAAACCATTTGTGCCCGCAACCAGTAATTTTTCGATCATTTCGCTAGAATTTGTTTTTGGCCCTATTGTTGCCAGTATTTTCGTTCGTTTAAAGATAATGCTCATAGTTAGTCATTATAACATGTAAATTAAAACACCCATCAGCCGATGGGTGTTTTAATTTGGTGATCTCACCGGGAATTGGTCACGATAAAATTCGTTCCGAATTTTTCTCGACCCCGCCTCAGTCGGTGACGTTCGTCATCCGGCTTCCGGCCTTGCGACCCGCAGACTTGCGGGTCTCACCCAGATTGTGGCAATCCGAATTCAAATCCGCGGGACATTACCAAAGAAAAACGCCCATCTACGAAAGATGAGCATTTTTCTTTGGTGATCTCACCGGGAATTGAACCCGGATTGCCAGGATGAAAACCTGGTGTCCTAACCATTAGACGATGAGACCATGTGTATATTGTAACGTACTATTTAGGTTCAATTCCGCGACGGGAATTGGTCACGATAAAATTCGTTCCGAATTTTTCTCGACCCCGCCTCAGTCGGTGACGTTCGTCATCCGGCTTCCGGCCTTGCGAACTGCCACTGGCAGTTCTCACCCGTAATGCCAGGATGAAAACCTGGTGTCCTAACCATTAGACGATGAGACCTTAATTAGTTGCAATTGCCAGATGATTGTATCAAAAAAAACAGCTCTTGACTAGAGGCTATATCCTTATTTCGTTATAATTAAATTAATAGATTGTCAATATGCTTGTGTTTAATGTAATATTATTGTATTAGATATTGACATTTTACTACTTTTGTGATACATTGAGGACATCAGTTGTCCAAGGTGTGAGGACCCAGGGTGACGGAGGATCGTTAACAAGTCAGATCATTACAGTGCATGTCTGTAAAGATATGTATTTGTATAGGTAAATTATACCAATAACAATATTTGTTTGATCACCACCTTTTATATCATTCTTTTCTTTATGCGAGAGTAGCTCGCTTGCTAATTATTAATTTAATTAGTCTGCGTGCTACTCTCCACCCTCTGGGGAGTACGACGTTAAAAATCTAAACCAAGAGGGTAAAAAAAGGAGAGAAAGATGAATATTAATGAATTTAAAACCGATGTCGACAATCTGATGGAAAGTATTCTGGACGAACTAAGGGCTGGAAATAACAAAAAAGCTCAAAGTATGTCAAAAAACTTGCTGAATTACATAAAATATCTGGATAGTAAAAAATCAGATATTGAAAAACTCAGCAAGTCAATTGACAGAAAAATCCAAGAAAAATCAGAAGAGACGAAGAAAAAGTCTTCGATAGAAGAAAAACTTCGCCAGATTGAAGCGATGGAGGCCCAAGCAAAAACCCAAGCCGAAATTAGTGACCGTGCTTATTTAGAAGCCATAGCGAAAGCTAAGGCGGAAAAATTAGTAAAAAATCAGCTTGAGACAGAAACCAAAGCCGAAGAAGATGCACGGAAATCAGCGGATAAAGTAACCGCAGAGACAGAGGCTAAAGCAATTGCTGAAGATGAAGCTAAGACGGCAATTAAGGCTGAAGCTGAAAAAGCAGTAGCAGATCGTCTAGCAGAAGATTATGCTAATGCAGCAGCCAAAGCTAAAGACAGCGCAGACGCCGAGGTTAAAACAGCCCAGCTTGAAATCGAAAGATTAAAAGCTGAAATGTTAAAGCTCGAGAAAGAAAAGGCCAAAATCGGAGCAAAAGCAAAGCCTGAATCGTTTGATAAGGAAGAGGCAGAAAGCAGAAAAGGGGTTTTTGATAAAAAGAATCCTTTTAATCTAGACAATCATGGTCTTTTTGATGATTCAGATTCTAAAAGAATCAAGATCAAGCCTAATTCTAAGACTAAGCCTAAATTTAAATGGCCTAATTTTGGCATCCTAAAAGACATAGACAGAAGATTCAAAAAAAAATAAAGGAAATGGTGAAAGAAAATGTTATTAAATATATTTTTAATAATACTATTGTTGTTGGTCATTGGCGTTATAGTATGGAGAAGCTACCCATTGATTTGGGCAGTATTTATCATGCTAACAATTGTGCTGTATTATACTATTTTTAATAGTCTGACGCAGCTTCAATTACCCTGGCTCATTGGAGCAGGGGTTCTGTATTTAATCGGATTGTTCTTAGTAATAAAACGAGGAAGCAAAAAAACCGGCACGACTGTTATATTTTTAATAGTTATGGCGGTAGCCCTAGTGGCTATGTCATTTTTTGCTCCAAAAACTTCTGCAATAGCTGACAACACAAGTCAGCCAGCAGTTGTAATGACAGAAACCGGGCAAACAACCTGGAAGATGGCCCCTTTAGACTATGGCAATAACCGTTGGTTTACCGACGGAATTGCAGAGATTCAGGCGGCCACCACCAAGGAAGAAGCAACGAAGGCAGCGCAAGTTTGGCTTGAAAAAGTCAAGACCGATCCCAACCTTTTGGTTGGGGCGTCAAGTTTCTTTCTGAAAAAAGACGTCGATAAGGCGTCTCTGACAGACGAAAATGGCTACGCAACCGATAAAGCCATCCAGCTTGTAACAGAGCTGGGGTTAGCTATCGGAACTGCGCAAGCAATTACGCCTGCGCAAGCTCCTGATACCGGATACAATAGCGGTGTCGAAAACGATACTGTCGTTGCATCCGAATCACCTGGTATAACAGGTGACCGAAAAGCGATTCAGATTGTCCTCGCCAATGGCGAGACAGTTTGGGTTTTAGCAAGGTGTGGTAACCCAGTTACCGCTGGAAAACCAGGATTGCCTACGGGCAAGACTGATAATCCAACACCGCCAGTTATCGTCACTCCGGTCGTGCCAACTCCGTCAACACCGCCACCAACACCAGAGACACCTCCGGTGTTAACACCTAAGGATCCGTCACAAGATCCTTATCCTCAGGGGAACGCCCCTGAGGGAGGTGGTTTGAATGAGGATCCTGGTCCTGGTGAATACATTCCACCGGCAGAGATGGAACAACCTCCATCAACGCCATATGTGCCTCCGCAGCCTCCCGCTGCGGATCCATACGTCCCACCGATCGGATCTACTCCAGATCCGACCCCAGCCCCTACGCCGGAGCCAACGGCTCCGGCTCTGGAATCACCTTCAGAAGGATATTCTCCCCCTCCGGGGTTGTAGAATATCCTTGATTCAAAGGTGCGTAGCCTAAAACTACGCACCTAAATTTACCTTAAAAAAGAAAACAATTCACTGAGTAACATCTCCTATTCGAATCGCCAAGCGATTCATAGTTGAGTAGATTACTCGTGAATTGTTATCTGATACAGACGTGCACATTGTAATGATCTGATTTGAACCCTTAACAAATCGACAAACACTATAACAAGTTTTATAAATAATTAATGTTTGATTTTATCTGCGAGATAAATCAACAAAAGGAGAATCAAAATGAGCAAACTATTAACACTCGTGCGAAAAGCTCCCAAGCGCACAAGTGCCACATTGATGATGATTGCAGCAGCAATTATTGTACCTGCGACACTATTTGCATGGGGACCAACTCGTGCAACTTACACAATCGAAAAGCCAGCCGATCACATTACATTCAACTCAATTACCAACAACCCAAATATTGGTGATGAGCGTAATTTCGTTGGAATCCGTGAAAGCGGCACAAACAACCAATGGTCTGACGATATGACCGTTGTAAAAGGCAAAGAATATACAGTTCGTATGTATGTCCACAACAACGCAGCAGCAAACTTGAATTTAGTTGCTGAAAACGTAACTGCAAAGTTTAATTTGCCAACAACAACCGGAAAATCTATCCAAGTTAATGGCTTCTTAAGCGCAAGCAATGCTACACCAACCGAAGTTTATGATCACGCAACCTTTACAAATAGCGACAACTTTAATCTTGCATATACAGCCGGAAGCTTAAAATTTGAGAATAATGCATTTGGCGCAGCTGGTACCCCTCTATCAGAGAGTATCTTTACAAGCGCTGGTGCAAAACTTGGATATGACAAACTCGACGGCAAAATCCCTGGATGTTTCCAGTACGCTGGATACGTAACCTTCAAGGTTAAACCACAATTCGCACCAGTCTCTCAATTCACAATGAGCAAAATAGTAAGTAAGCATGGCGAAAACAAATGGGTTGAAAGCTACGCTGCACAACCAGGCGAAACAGTCGACTACCTAATCCAATACAAGAATGTCGGCGATGTACAACAAGATAGTGTCACCCTTCGCGACACACTTCCTGCTGGCATGACTTATGTTGCTGGTTCAACTGTTTTTGGTAATTCAAAAACACCTGCCGGAACAAAAGCAAGCGACAATATAGCTAATGGAACTGGTATAAACGTCGGTTCATATGCTCCAGGCGCAAATGCTTGGTCAATATTTAGCGCAACAGTTCCAGCTAACGATAAGTTAGCAGATTGTGGCAATAACAAATTGGTCAACAAAGCCAAGGTAACTACTGGCGGTGGCTCTATCGAAGATACTGCTGACGTTACAGTTCCAAAAACATGTAACAATGTAGTTTCCTACACTTGCGATACATTAAGCGCAACACGTATCTCGAAAACCGTAACACGATTTTCACTTGCATACTCGGTCAACAATGCAACATTCAAAGATGTAACATATGTTATCCGTGACGCAAATGACAAAATAGTTGACACAAAGACAAGTACTGCTAAGACTTTGGATTACGAACAAGGTACTCTTGGCAAATACACTGTCCAAGCAACTATTAAAGTTAGCGCTAACGGCAAAGACGCCACAGCAACAAGTACTGGCTGTAAGGCTGCATTTGAAATCAATGGAGAAACACCTCCTCCTGTTACACCAGAAACTCCATCTGAGCTTCCAAAAACAGGTGCTGGCGAAACTTTCGCAGCCGTTACTGGCCTCGGTGCATTGATTACTAGCGGAGGTTACTACCTTACTAGTCGTCGCACATCGATGAAAAAATAAACGAGTCTGACCGCTCCTCTTGCTGAAGCGATTCAGATCAAACTAATTACCCCCGCTATCACAGCGGGGGTAATTTTGTTATAATAAAATTACTATGGCAAAGAATAAAAAGAAACGAAACAAAATCTACACTGGCGCAGATGCGGCCATCACAAAGCCGATCATTACACGAATCTCAGCAGCTAATCGTTCAAAAGTCGGACAATGGTGGTTTGACAATAAAAGAATAGCCAAGCCAATCTTGATCACCTCTGGAATTGTAATATTTTTGATAATAATAATTATCGAAATTATTAAGATTAGTACTGGCGCAGCACTCTAGCTATTTAATCGGTAAACGAAAACCAAAGGTACTGCCTTTGCCCTCAGTTGATTCAAAAATAATCTTGCCACCGTGAGCGTCAATTACCTTTTTAGCTAAGAATAATCCAACGCCAGTCCCATCAGGACGCTGTTTTCGTGCATTACTAGCGCGATAAAACTTAGTAAATAGTTGTTCTTGCTCATTAACCGGAACACCGATACCCGTATCTTTGACCGTAAACACAGCCTCATCATTAATAATGCGTAAATTAATATGGATTGTCGTGTCTTCATGCGAATAAAATATAGCATTATCAGCAAAGTTCATAACAACCTGACGAATTTTATCTTCATCAATATCGATTATTGGGAAGCTTCTTGGCGAATCATAAGCAAATTTCATATCACGAACTTTTGCATTAGGCTTTAAACTATCAATTTCCTGTTTGATTATCTTTGACAGATCAACTGAACGCTTGTCGATTACAAATTTTCCTGTTTGTAGTCGTGATACGTTCAAAAAGTCATTAATCAAACGGACCATTCGCTCGCTACTCATAAACGCCTCGTCTAACAAATGCCTTTGTGGGTCAGATATTTTACCAGCGTCGCCCTCAAGGACCATACTAATATAGCCTTTTACGCTAGTTAGAGGTGTGCGTAGCTGATGACTTGCCATACGGACAAACTCATCCTTGGTCTTGTCTAGATGACGTAATATAGCATTACTAGCGCGAAGCTCTTTAGTGGCATTAGCCACCCGCTGCTGCAAAGTATCATTCAAATCACGAATTTCCTGAACCGCCAAAGCATTCTGAATAGCAATAGACAACTCATCAGAAGCGGTTTTTAATACGTTAATATCACGCGAAGTAAATCTGCCACTTTTTTTATCGCCTAAACATAAATACCCAATAAGCTTACCGGAAATAACAAGTGGCAATATTAATTCTATCTTATGGCTAACCATTAATCTTCTAAAGGTTTCTCTGCTATCAACATTAAACAATGTCTCTTTGTCTAATATTTTACCGTCATTATTTTTTACATAATCATTAAGTATATCTATGTCGAATGTAGGTAAATGCCCGTGGCGACTGGTACCGGCCGATATAGATTTGCCTTCTTCTCTGAGGATAACAAAAAAAGCTTGCTCTATTTTAATGGTCTCTGCGATCTGGTTAGCAGAATTCCTTAGCAGATCGCCCAAATCAGTTGTTAAAGTCGCAAGCTGATTAATCCTTGCAAAAAAATCATCGCTGCTGTAATTATTTCTATAGAAAACGGCGTTTGTTAATCGATCAAATAACTTTTTGATCGGCTGAAACATAAATGCCAATAACAAAGCAAGTGCTATATTGATAGGGCTGATACTTACCGACGAATCAATACTCCCTTTTAAAAAGATAACTGACAAAAAATATGCAAGACAATAATACATCAAAGAAAGAGTCAATAGAGAGAATACATAAGCTCCAGTTCTAGCAACCGCGAGCCTAATGTCAAACAATCTATATCGAACAACGCCATAATATAATCCAACCACTAAAAAAATTACTGGAGTTATGCCAAATTCAGTCACGTAGAATAAACCCGTTAATGATGGTATAACAAAAGACAACAACAGAACAGACGGAAGCGTAATTAATAAGGCAAGACCAATAACTGTCAGCTGACTTCTCTTTACACCTTTTGCATAACGAAGCCCATGAGTCATTCCATAAATAACTTGAAGAACCATCAAGAATATCCCAATTGCATATACCCAAATCAAAGGCCCAAATATAACCGCGTATACATCCCCTTGAATTAAAACGCCTGCAGTTACTAATGGAGTCGCACTAATCGCACACACTAGCCACATTGACGCAAGAAGCCATTTATTTAAAGTTTTGGATCTATCTACATCAGCAAGTTTTGCAATAAATTGAGTCAATAGAATCAACACACCAAAACTAGACGAAAACACAATATAATCTGCAAAAAGCGCAACACCACTTGTCATATTAATATCATTGGATATATTATTAGACACTATCCATAATGCAACTAAAATACTAAATCCAGCGAATATTCGATTTATAGAATATTTGTAACCTTGCTTAAAAAGACTGACAATAGCCAACGACAATAGACCAACCGCAATAACAATATCAATTGCCAAAAACAAGTATCTCATAACACTGATTGTACAGCTTATGCTAAAAAAAATTAATAGATTAGTTAGATTAAATGATTTACTTTAAAATTGATTTCGTGATTCACGCTCTTTTTTACTATAGCTAGCCTTTGGATTTAGATTAAAAATCGACCTAATAACAACGGCGCCTAGCCCAAGATAATACGAGATTCTAGGATTCTCAATTATTCCGCTTTTGCCACTATAGCTGTCCATATAACGGAACCTAGGCGCCCATGTCGGAAGTCTTCGATTATTATTAACTTTTGAAGTTAAGTGCAAGAAAACCTCGGTCGTACCAATTGCGGATGCAATATCAACACCCTGGCTAATTGACGGCAGATGGGAACCTTCCTGAACTGCAGTAAGAGTGTTAGTATCTCCGTACTTTGGGACATAAGGTAAACACCTGCTAAAATCGACTTTTAATTTAGCGACTTCATTCAATGGCATATCTTTAGGTATACCCATAATGTCTTCAAATGTTTTCCCTTTATTTGGATGAAAAGATGTTACGATTGCAGAAAAACCTATATTCATAACTAATATGTCTGGTATTCCAATTTTTCTTGCTGTCCTAGCAATCATTGTGCCAATTTCTGGCTTAGTCAGTTCAGACTCGTCTAATACAAGGTCTACGCCTTGCATAAATTCTTCAATATTATCCTCGTTCACTCCGTCAGTGTATATATTTATTAAAGCCTCAGGACGAATAGCAAGTACCATTTCTTTAAATACTTCTGCTTTATTTCGGCCACACGCTTTATCGGTTGCACCAAATACCCTGTTTGAGTTTTCTCTTTCAAAAGTCTCAGGATCAGCGATGTTAAAATTCACAACCCCCATCATTGCTAATTTATAGCCTAATTGAAACCCATCGCCACCAACACCAGCAATTGCAACCTTAGATTCCGAGAGTTTTTTTTGCTCAGCTTCGCTCCAGAAACCGTAATTACGCTGATAGGCTCTATCTTTATACTTTTCCATGGCTCCCACACTCCTATAATTCTAAGTTGCTATTGTCTAAATTCTTGCCCCAATAAATAAATGATCCAGCCGACATGGCCATATTTTCTAAAGCCTCTTCACCAAGAAGATCCCTAAAGCTATCTTTATTAATTTCAATACCTAGATTATCATCATTATATTCAGCCACCAATTTAGGCTCAGCAAGCCTACGCACAGGTAAGCCCATAATTATTAAATCTCTTTCGAAACTAGGCTCAACAACGCCCAAAATTGGACCAAGGTCGTTATTAAAAGTATAAGCCAGACCAGCTGTCATTAACGCTCTTTTTGCTACACGCGCATGCCTTCTTTTATCATGTCGAACGATGAATCTTGAGACTTCAATAGTCTTTTGTGGCGCCGGTTCAGAAAAAGCATCAGGGAAAAAATCTTCAATAGGTAATATAGAATCTTTTTCAGCTGTTTTTTCTATTAATCTCATGCATGCGAATACAGCGACCCGACCCATTAAATTCTCAAGTACTACAAGATGAATAGATCGTTCATCTTCTTTATCAAGCTCTGTGCCATCAAAACGTTTCGCGCTATCATCAAGCATTCCAGTTTGATCAACATATACTTTCGCTCTTAACCTTAAATAGGCCTGCTCTATTGTGTCAGCTTTATACGAGATTACATCTTCAGAATTAAGAATCCCTAAAGCAAATCGTTGATCTTCATGACCTTTAAATACATCACTATCGACTATAGAGACCGCTTCTGTGTTGGATATATATTTATTACTTGCAGATGACATAATAGTCTCATTTACACATTAATTTATTTAATTAAACATAATTATTACATACTATAATCATTATGTCAATACTTCATAACGCTATTTATAATTCATGTTACAATATAGGTATAACTTAAAACGGGTAAATAATAAATACTTATGACAAAAATAGCCATCATAGAAGACGATCAAGTTATCAGCCAAATGTACCGAATGAAATTCGAGGCCGATGGCTTTGATGTTCAGCTAGCAAAAAATGGCAAAAATGGAATTGAATTAGTCGAGACTTTTCTGCCTGACATCATTTTGCTTGATTTACAAATGCCCGAAATGGATGGCGTCGAAGCTCTTGAAAATATCCGCAAAAATGATTGGGGTAAAGATATTCCCGTTATTATTCTCACTAATTTAGGTGAAGAAGAAGCGCCTTCGAAGCTTCGCTCACTAGGAATTCACAGTTATATAGTTAAAGCTAATTTAACTCCAAGACAAGTTGCCCAAAGAGTTAAAGAAGCCCTAAACATAGTTTAAATATCCTGTTGATCTTTTTTATCAGCTATTTTTCGCGCTACCAAAATAACATTGTCGAACAAAGCCGCAACTGTTAATGGCCCGACTCCGCCCTTAATAGGCGTAATTGTTAAATCTTGCCTTTCCCGAACATCGTCTGATAAATCTCCGACAGTTTTGCCATCTTCGGTTGCCGTTCCAGCATCAACAACAACCGCTTTGGGGCCTATCATCTCGCTTTTTATCAGATTAGGCGTACCCGTTGCGGTAACAATAATATCCGACATTCTTAGCGAACCTGCCAAATCATCACTGTTAATATCGTAAACCGATACATTAAATCCACAGCTTTTCCATAAATTTGCTAACGGAGAACCGACTAGACGACCATTTCCAACAATTGCAATTTGCTTTCCAGATAGCTCAATATTATAACCGACTAACAACCAATTAATCGCCGTTGCAGTAGCCGGAGTAAAAGAGGGGTTGGACCCTAATCCGTCTACGTCTTTTTCACCAATAATCGCATTAACCGCGTCGTCAGTTTGCGAAACGTCAGCAAGCGGCAGCTGTACAATAATTCCATGGACATTCTCGTCATTATTTAGTGATTCTATCTGATTCAGCAATTCAGAATCGGATGGGCTGTATACATCAACCTCAACTGTTATATCCTTACCGTACTCACATTTCAGCCTAATATAAGTATCAATAATACTATTATCACCGGTGCGAATAATAGCCAACCGCGGAATAACACGCCATGATTGGCGAAGTGCTCTAACCTGTTTTAACTGTCGCTCTTTGATGTAGCCCGACAACTCTGATCCATCTAAAATTTTCATGTCTTTCTAGTTTAACAAATAGTAGTCCTGCCGTACAATTATCTGCTACAATTAAACATAACCATGAATAATAAAACAACAGATTTCGAACGTTTCAGACGCGCTACTAATTATTTAACTGCGGCACAAATATTTTTGCAAGATAACTTCTTGCTTGAACGACCACTGACGCACGACGATATCAAGCCTAGACTTTTGGGTCACTGGGGCTCTGGTCCCGGCGTAAATCTAATTTATTCTCATTTAAATAACCTGATCAAAAAATATGGCCAAGAAATGATGTTTGTTTTAGGACCAGGACATGCTTTTCCTGCCTTGCAAGCCAACTTATTTATGGAAGGAACATTAGGCGAGTTTTATCCTAAAGCAACTCAAGATTATGAAGGCATAAGTTATATTTGTCGCAATTTTAGCTGGCCATATGGCTTTCCTAGTCACAGCAACCCTGGTACTCCCGGCGTTATTCTTGAAGGCGGCGAATTAGGTTATTCACTCTCAACCTCTTATGGCGCAGCTTTAGATAACCCTAATATGATCGTTGCTTGCTTAGTTGGTGATGGCGAAGCCGAAACTGGTCCAGCCGCAGCTGCTTGGCATTTAAACAAATTAGTCGATCCAAAGAAAAACGGCACAGTTTTGCCTATTTTGCATCTAAATGGATATAAAATCTCGGCACCAACTATTTTTGGTCGCATGAGTGATGATGAACTAATGTCACTGTTTTGGGGTTATGGCTACGAGCCGCGTATCGTCTCTGGTGACAATTTGGATGAACAGATGGAAGAAACACTAGATTGGGCTCACAAGCTCATCTGGAGCATCAAAGAGGCCCCAGAAACGATTATTTCGCCACGAATGCCTATGATTATCATGCGCACACTAAAAGGATGGACCGGAGTCAAAGAGCTAAACGGCAACAAGATTGAAGGCAACTGTTTGTCTCACCAAGTGGTTCTGACAGAGGCCAAAACAGACCCTGATCAATTAAAATTACTAGAAGACTGGCTAAGATCTTACAAATTTAACGAATTATTTGACCACGAACATGGTTTTGGTGATTTTGTAGATAAAATAGTACCAGAGCGCGAACAACGAATGGGTATGACTCCTCACGCTCATGGCGGCGACGCAGTCTTTAAACCACTAAATCTACCAATGCTAGAAGATTTCGCCGAAGACGCAACAACCCCTGGCACAATTGGTTCAAGTAGTATGATTCAATCAGGCCTATATATAAAAGAAGTTTTTAGGCTAAATAAAGACAATAACAATTTCCGCTTTATGTCACCTGACGAGACATACTCTAACAAATTAAGTGCCATATTCGAAGAATCGTCACGTGCTTGGGTTTGGCCAATTGAACCATGGGACAAAGATATGTCGCCTGATGGTCGAGTTATGGAGATGTTAAGTGAGCACAACCTACAAGGATTATTCCAAGGATACGTTTTAACTGGACGCCACGCGATTTTTGCAAGCTATGAAGCCTTTATTCAAGTAATTGTCAGTATGATGGACCAATATGCAAAATTCCTCAAGCACACAGCTGATTTTGAATGGCGAGGCACTTTTCCCTCTCTTAATTACATCTTAACAAGCTCTGGTTGGCGCCAAGATCATAACGGATTCAGCCATCAAAACCCAGGTTTCATAGATGATGCTTTGCGACGACACGGTGATTACATGGACATCTACTTCCCTGCCGATGCAAACAGCACATTAGTTATTTTGGAGCGAATGTTGCAAACAACCAAACAAATTAATGTACTAGTTGCTGGCAAAACTGTCGAGCCACGTTGGCTTACTCCAGAGTTAGCTCGCATACAAATGCAAACCGGTATTATGACCTGGGATTTTGCTAGCGATGATAATCCTGATGTAGTTTTAGCTGGTATCGGTGATTACCCAACTAAAGAAGTTATGGCTGCAATTGATTTGGCTAAAAATGAATGGCCTGAAATACGACTTCGTTGCGTAAACATTAATTCACTTACTAGCCAAGGATTTGGACAAGGCAAAAACTTTATAAATAACGCTGAGTTTGATCGACAATTTACCGCTGACAAGCCCGTAATTTGCAACTTTCATGGCTATCCAGAGACGCTTAAGGCGATAATATTTAATTACGTCGATAATGCAGAGCGTTTTGACGTTAGAGGCTACATCGAATGCGGCAGTACGACAACTCCATTTGATATGCATGTTCGAAACAAAACCAGTCGCTACCACCTAGTAATGGCGATTTTCGACAATATGGCTAAATCAGGACTTATGTCCATCGACCAAGCAATTCAAATCATCAACAAGTACCAACAAAAAATCGATACTAACACCGAATATATCAAGAAAAATGGCGTTGACATGACCGAAATCGAAGATTGGAAATGGACTAGATAAGGAGTTCTAGCAGTTGGCAGCAATATAATCGGCAACTGCTTTTAAGGATTCGGCTGACTCTGGCATATAATTGGCTGACAAATGCCAATTGTGCCACATACCTTTACCTACTATTAAAGCTACTTTAACTTTACTCTTTTTTGCACGCTTAACAAATGACTTACATTCGCTAAGTAATACTTCATCTGACCCAACTTGCAATAAAAACGGTGGTAAATTATGCAAGTCTGCAAACAATGGTGAAATTAATGGATCGGTTTTGTCATTATCGCCAGCATATGAACTTACGAAAAAATCCATAATATAAATATTTAAGATAATATCTTTGTCACTGTTTGTAATATAACTCTTGCTGCTAAATGTTGCGTCAACCGAGGGTGAAAATAGCACCATGCATGATGGTTGAGGCAATTTATCGTCTCTAAATATTAGTGCAGACGATATTGCCAAACTAGCACCAGATGAATCGCCCATGATTACTGCTTTTGCCGGATCAAGTCCATCACTAATTAACTTTTTCCATACAAGCTGAACTTCATTCAAGGCTATAGGAAATTCTGCCTCTGGAGACAAACTATAGTCAATTAATAGGACTTTTGCTTTACATATTTTAGCCAGACGCTCTGCATATGCCACATGTATCGCCGACATGCCAAAAACAAACCCGCCACCGTGTAAATAAATTATTGTTCTTTCAGTATCAATTAATGGGTCAACCCAAGCAACCTTTGCACCTTCAATTTCAGCCCATTCAATCTTTGATTTTCGTGATAATAGATTAACGGCGGCCAAGCTTTTATCATATTTATTGCGCTTTTTATAGACATAGTCAAGGTCATGCTTCTTTTTGCTGTTTGAAGCGATTAATAATTTTTTAACGATCTTGGCTTGATTACTAATCATCTTTAAATTTCGACAAATTCGCTATCATTAGCAATATACAATTTAGTTGCGGCCCATATAGCAAGTTCTGGGATATTATCGATTTTTGGCTCAAAATCATCAAGCTCGACAAATGAAACCCATTTGTATTCGCTATATTCATCATTAAGTTTAATATCGCCTGATTTTAATATACCTGGAATATGTGGAAGTATCATACTGTTGCCATCTTTTTTAGTAAAAAGCACATTGTAAGTTTCGTTCGGCAATATATTTACTTTTACATCAGCGCCTATTTCTTCATCTTTTTCACGCTTCATACCGTCAACAATACTTGCGTCCGTCGTTTCCATTTTGCCACCAATAAAAGAGAAAACTCCATCGTAATCAACTTCGCCTTTACGTTTTACAAGAAGCACGGCTTGTTTATCAGCTGAAAGAATAACTAGTTTTTGACAATATTGAAATAAATAATTCGAACTCATATATGTATTATAACAGACATAGCATAATGTAATTATTAAACATCAAAAGCTTTAATTAGCTCATAAACCGCGCCATTATCATCGGCTTTATATACACAAATTTTGCCTATGCTAAATGACAGTTCAGCTTCAGGCAAAATTGAGTATTTTTTAGGCACGCCACCTTCAATGTATCTGGTTAAAGTAACATGCGGCCTGTATAAATCATGCGCCAAGTCATAACCTGTTTCTTTGGCATTTTGCTGTTGCTGTTGATTGTACGGAGTAAAATAGCCTTCTTCGTATGGATTGCCTGGGTTTATTCGAAACGGGCTAATGTTTTTTATAAGCGATTCATGTAGGGCCATAAGCTCGGGTGATTTACGATAAGAAGATTCTAGATAACGACCCTCAGTTATCAAATAGCCAGTATGTTCACATTTAAAATCCGGGGTGCCTTGCAAACTATTTTGAACCGCGTTAATTACATCGTTAATATCTGCGTCAGCAAAACGCGCCATAAAAACAGTCATATGTGCGAACTTGCCATTACCTAAAATAAACATTGTGTCAGGCGATTTGAGTCTTTGACTAATTTTTAAATAAGATTCGCTTACTAAATCATTTGGGATTATACAAACATTTATAATCGTCGATGCTGGTGGTTTATTCATTTTGATAGCTTATCTTAATTATTTTTATACGAGTTGTTAATTATGTCAGCAACGCTTTTTGCAAATCTTTTACTAATAACATGGTTAATTCCCACTAACCTAGTAACTCTAACGTTATCAAATTCATCTAGTTTGTTAACATTCTTCTGAACCAAAAACTGGTCCAATGAACCATAAATAATGTTAGTTGGGATATTTATATTTTTTATATTTTCATACACATTTTGCCTTATAATTGTATTTTTCAAAGAACAGCTAAAACCATCCCACGATTTTTCATCCACAATAATTCCGTCTTTGATGCGTAAAATATTTCGAATATGTTTTGAGTATTTTATCGCAAAATCTTTTTGTTGAGACAATAGTTCATAGGCTTTCAAATAAAAATCAGTTCGTTTATTTGAGAAATTACTATTTTCATCATCTTTAAAATAAACCGGCGGACTTAACAAAAAAACTTCACTAATTGATCTTGGGTAAAGATTGCAATAACGAGCTATAATAATAGATCCCATTGAATGGCCAACCATCTTGAAAGATCCGCGTATTTTAAGTTTTTTAATGGTTTTTCGCAGATATTTTGTGTGGTCATCGACATTATATTCACAACCTTTTGGAGCTGGCGAATCACCAGATCCCAACAAATCAATCGCAATAATACGATATTTGTCAGCATCCAACTCTTGAATCAAAATATCCCAAGTTTGATGAGTCGCACCTATTCCATGCAACATTAATATTGTTGGTTTATTGCGGCCGCCAGAATCAAACCCAACATTCAAGGGTTTAATTGGCTTTAAATAGTTAAAAAAATCTTTTATAGATCTAAGCATAAATTAATTATAGCAAATTAAGTAATTATTAATCGTGCAAATAGCCATTCAGGCGTGTCAATAAATAATATTTCTTCCCAATTATCAATTTCTTCTTCCGTTACATCGTAAACAGCCTGATAAGCGAGTTCTACGCTACCATGCAGTGCTTTTGAGTAATCAAATCCAAGTTTTTCAGCAACATCTTTCAACTCTTTTTCATCGCTTGCTTCGATTTCAACAAAGCTTGGTATCCACGGCCAAGTGTCTAATTCTATTTCCACATCGCCAAATTTCCAGCTTTCTCGCTTTGTTTCTTGAAAAGCTTTTGATTTCAAGCCAATTGCATCCAAAAAATCACAAGTTTTTTCGAAGTTATCAACTACTACTGACACTTCCTTGGTACCGTGCAGAGTTCTATCGTTAAGTTGCTTATAGCTTAACGTTGTTTTATCACCTTCATTGCGGACCCTAATCCATCCGCCAACTTCATCAAGACGTTTATCTGGATAATCATAAGTTCTACGCAACATTAATCTCTCTGGATTAACACACACTGCCCCAATATCTTTTAATTTTTTCCTAACTTCACCTAGATTAACATTCAACCATTTCGCTTCGATTTCTGTTTGCATATATATCATTATAACAAAACCATATAAACTAAAAATAAGTTATTATATTAAGAGTGTAAATTACTAAATGATTAAGGAACTTCATGCTAAACGTAATAATTGACGCCCTAAAAGACAGCCTAGTTATGATTCCCCTTCTGCTAGTTATATATATTGGGATAGAGCTAGTCGAATATAAATGGGGACATAAGATAAGAAAAAGTATCCAAAAAGCTGGTTCTAGCGGACCTGCAATTGGAGCTATTAGCGGCAGCTTACCCCAATGCGGTTTTTCTGTCATCACCACGGCCTTATATACTCAAAAATTAGTCACAATCGGAACGCTAATTGCGGTTTACTTATCTACCTCGGACGAAGCAATCCCTGTTATACTTTCACAGCCCGAAAAAGCCACCGTAATAATTCCGCTAATAATCACCAAAATTATTATAGCCATAATTGCCGGATATTCGATTGATTTTATCTTTAAAAAGTCCAACAAAAGAACCTTAAATCATATAATAAATTATAATAAAAGCAAAGACAGTAAAGACCATAATCACGAAGCTGTAATAGATGAGGGCGCTTGTTGTGGCCACAAGCCAAGTTCGGACTCAAAAGAATTTAATTCAACTGACATATTTTTACACCCAATCATTCACACCCTCAAGATATTTGCCTTTATATTTGTTATTTCGGCAACTATAAATTTAATCATCTTTGCAATAGGCGAAGCAACATTTAATAATTTATTGTCAGCTAATGTTTTTATGCAACCATTTTTGGCAGCATTCATCGGGTTAATCCCCAACTGCGCGTCATCAGTCGCAATTACTGAATTATACCTAAAAGGATCTATAACTTACGGAGCTGTAATTGCTGGCCTTTGCGCCAGTGGCGGCTTGGGGCTATTAGTATTGTTTAAAGAAGATAAAAACAAAAATGATGTCCTTAGAATTATAGCTTTGCTATTTGGAATTAGCGTGACAGCTGGATTAATTATTCAATTTTTTAATGGAAGTTTTTAGATACTATTTATTTTTAGTTGGCATATTGCCGTATGAGACACCCAAAGCTACGCCAACACCCAACCCTAGCGCAATACCAATGCTAAGATTATTAAAAACAGTTAGTCCAAGCCCAACCCCAATCATTAAGCCGATTGATATACCAAGTGATAGACTTTTTGCCTGTTTTTCTTTAAGTTCTTTTTCTTGTTTTGTCATATTCATATAGCATATCACGTAATAAGTAATGCTTGAATTGAAAATCTATATACATGATTACTAAACTAAATCGAAAGCGTATAACCTATCTTATTAGCTAGTTCATGAGTCCAACGATCTAACCGATCTAATTGATGACCCATGACTAATCTTTCATCGTTTGATATTTCGTGGCTTTTAGCGATAGAATCAAGTAAGTTTAATACACGTTGCATATCATCCTTGCTAGCCCTCTCGTCCAATGCCTTGTCAAAGCTATCGAAACGCTCGGTCATGTAAAGGTTTCCCTCAAACTACCACTGGCAGTTTTTGCCCATGACATTCCATTGATATGTCGTAGGCTTAAGTTCCGCTTGGTCACTTCCAAATTAAAAACCGTCCACGAGGGACGATTCTTAATTTGGAGGGCCAGGTGGGACTTGAACCCACGACATTCTGCTTAAGAGGCAGACACTCTAACCAGCTGAGTTACTGGCCCATTACAGAAATTTATTGTACACTATTACCTCTGTTAGTACAAGACGAATAAAATTAAAGTGGCGCTCTTTAAAGAGCGCCTAGTGAAAGTGAACTTTTGATAGCCCCTGCTATCATAGAGCTAAGCTCATCGATAGCATCATCTTCAAAACGACAAACAACGCCATTATACTTAATGGCATATTCAAGCAATTGTTTTTCTATTGCTTGAATGAAGCCAACCTCCTGAAACGTATATCTTTCGGTCAAAAAACTAATTTTATTATCATAGATATCAGCATGAATAGAAATACAAACCTCCTGATTATCAAATAATAAACTACTGCCTTCTATAGAATCCGTGCTTGATAACACAACGCCACTTTTTTGAATAACATGTATGCTATAGAGATACGCGCCAGATGCATGGCCATCAATCTTTGCATCTTCTCGCCAAGACAACACAATAATAAATCCGTCACGAGAATCATTTTTAGAAATCTTATTCAAAAAAGCCCTCAAAAGATTTTGCTTTTTCGATATAAAAATAGCTCGTTCCACTAAGTGAATATTATAATTGTTCTCATTAAGATATCTTTTTCTATCAACGAAAAAAGGATATCTAAAAAGCTGCCAAATCTCATGTATCAATAAGTTATTAAACAAACCGCCATATTGCAGTTTAGCAAAAACACTCCCAAACAAGGCCGCAACATTACTCAGACTTTCGTCCAAGACAAATAAGTCAGATGATACAAAATCGTTCATAATGACATTCCTCCACTTTTTCAAAATAGGCCTTTCGGCCTTCGTACAAATAAGCGTTTCAACTTATTAGCTATATAATAACACATACTTGACTAAATATCTAATTATTAGTTAGTCTCGTATTATGATCTACGTTAAGCATAGAGTGTCGTCAATATCAATAATTACGGTTTTTTTATTGTCATATTATTTTAAATAGAATCAGAAAAATAAGCATAGTTGCAAGTCCAATACGATACCAACCAAAATCTTTTAAGCCACGCTTTGAAATGAATTTCATAAAAAAACTAACAGCCAAAATACCAGCCAAAAACGAAGCGATATTTCCAATTAAAATTACATTTAAATTATCTTTCATAAAACTCAAACCATCATGTGACAGTAACATTTTAAGGCTTGCGCCAGCAATAACTGGAATAGCTAATAAAAAGCTGAATTCAGCTGCTCTTGCCGCACTCAAATTAGACCTTAAACCTACTAATATTGTGATTCCAGAACGTGATACGCCTGGGATTAACGCTAAAGCCTGAGCAAAACCAATTTTCGCAGTAGTTTTCCAATTAACAGACTTCTCAATCTCTTGATCGTTGGCGTCAATTTTTTCTTTACCATACAAAATCATAGGTATCCCAATCACTATTAGCATCACTATAACCACCCAAAGCATCTCATTAAGCTTTTCTATTTGACTCTTTAATAGAAGGCCGAAAAAGACTGCGGGTATAGTTGCGACAATAATCTTTAACATCAGAGCCCATTGTTTATCAATTACAATTCGCTTGATGATTAAATAAATTCTTTTTCGATAAAAAATAATTAAGGCCAGCAAAGTTCCAAAATTTAGCAGTACATCAAACTCAAAAGCATTACCAATTCCAAGTAAATGGCTAGTAATAGCTAGATGTCCCGAACTACTAACTGGAATAAATTCCGTTACACCCTGAACGAGCCCCAAAACAATTGCATCGATAATAGACATTAGTTTTAATATTAACAAAGTATATTATATAAGTACATTGCCTAGTCTCTTTAGCTTTAAAGTTAAAAAACATACCTACAAAAAATAACCCCATAAAAAGGTTATTAATATTTGTAATTGGTACACCCGGCAGGATTCGAACCTACGACCCCTTGGTTCGAAGCCAAGTACTCTATCCAGCTGAGCTACGGGTGCATATTTACCACTGTTAATTGTACCATAAATAATAACATTGAGCTATAATATAAAAATATGAATATCCACACAAACGTTTCACTAAAAAATCTTACAACCATGAAAATCGGTGGCAATGCACGTTTTATGACAGAGGTACGCACTCCACAAGAAGTGGCAAGCGCCTTTCGTAATGCAAAATCTCAATCATTACCCGTTTTTATATTGGGCGGTGGAAGTAACGTTATCGCAAGAGACGAAGAATTTAATGGATTAATAATTCGCATGCGTATTCCAGGTTTTGAAATTATTGCTGACGATATCAACTCAACAACAATTAAATTAGGTGCTGGCGAAGACTGGGATTCGATTGTTAAACGCACCGTCGACATGAACCTTAGCGGTATAGAAACAATGTCCGCCATACCAGGAACAGCTGGTGCGGCACCAGTCCAAAATGTCGGTGCATACGGACAAGAAATTGCCGACACACTACAATCACTCGAAGCCTATGACACTCAAACAGATAAATTCGTTACTTTGCAAAATGCCGATTGTGGTTTTTCCTATCGACACAGTATTTTTCGCGACGAATCAATGGGTCGCTACATTATCACATCAATTACAATAAAATTATCTAAAAACCAACCTCAACCACCATTTTACGAAGGCTTACAAAAATACTTAGACGAACATAATATTAAAATATTTACCGTCGACACGATCAGAAATTCGATAATAGAAGTCCGCAAAAATAAACTCCCCGACCCTAAATTTTTACCAAATACAGGATCATTCTTTAAAAATGCAATTGTAGAATCTTGGCAGCTTGACGACTTGAAAAAAATCAAAGCTGACATACCAATTTATGATATGGGGGATGGACACTACAAGATACCAACTGGATGGTTAATTGAACAAGCTGGTTTAAAAGGTCAATTGCTTCATGGAATGCGCGTCCATGATAAAAACGCATTGGTATTAATTAACGAATCGGCAACTTCGTATAAGGACCTAGCAGAAGCTCGTAACGAAATAATTGGAAAAGTTCGCGACATTTTTCGCATAAATATAGAGCAAGAACCACTAGAGATATAAAAATACTTGCGATTTGAATTTAAAGCGTTTATGATTAAAGATATGAATCATCGTGGGTTTACTATAGTAGAATTAATTGTAATTATTACAGCAATGAGTATTATACTTATTCTTGGCGTAGTTAACCTAGCTAGCTCACAGGCAAGTGCACGTGACAGCGAAAGAAAAACAGACGTTGAAACCATAGCAATGCACTTGGACACATATTATAAATCTGGTGATGATAACAGCACTACAATCGGAAGATACCCATCAACTTTTCTCGTTAAGGATTTAATAACTATGAAAAGTATGCTACGCGATATTGACATTAAATCAATTACAGCCCCTAATGCAGCAAGTCCGACAGTAACATTTATAGCATCTACAAATGCTGGCGTAATTACCCAAACAACGGCCGCAGTAACACCTCAACCAGCAACCAACCAATACGTTTATCAGCCAATCCAAAGCAATGGCACACTTTGCACCCTAGAATCACAAGATTGCCGCAAGTTTAATATATATTACAGAACCGAAGTTGATAATGTAGTTAATATGATTACGAGTAGAAATCAATGAAAAAAGCCGGATTCACCACAGTCGAACTGCTAATAACACTGTTTGTTGCATCAGCATTCTTGATCTCGGGATTTCAATTGTATATCTTTGTTATAAAAGACGGCGGTGAAGCTCGTGCGCAGGCAAAAGCAAGCAATGTTGCGTATGATTATCTACAGCAATATAAAGCGAATGTAACAAGTCCTTGTACTAACCAATCAATCGAAACCGACAAAGCAATAACCGTACCAAATTTATCAAATGCCACACTAACCGTAACTGTAACCTGTCCATATGCTGAAGCTGGCGGTACATTTTCAGCAACGGGCGGAAATATATCTACAGTAGACGGTTATATAATACATACCTTTACTACAAATGGAACATTTACCCCAAACTCAGCAGGATCTATTGAGGCTTTAGTTGTCGGTGGGGGTGGCGGCGGCGGAGACGGATCAGGATCAGGATACGAAGCTGGTGGGGGTGGCGGCGGCGGAGTTATGTATAGATCATCATTTGCAGTTGCTGGAACTATTTATCCAATTACAGTAGGCGCTGGTGGCGCTAATTGTGCTAATGGCAGCAATTCTATATTCTCGACCTTAACTGCTATCGGTGGCGGTCATGGTGGTACCGCTCCTGGAGCTGGCACAACAGGAGGCTCAGGTGGTGGTGGAGCTCATCCAGCTACTGGGGGCGGTGCTGGCACAGCAGGACAAGGATATGCAGGTGGTTCCGGTGGCACCTCTCGAGGTGGTGGTGGCGGCGGAGCCGGTGGTACTGGCGGAAGTTACGGACTGGGTGGCAATGGTTTACAATATTCGATTTCAGGGACTCCAACTTACTATGGTGGTGGCGGCGGCGCATATCTCGACATAACTGGAGGCTTAGGAGGTGGCGGCAATTCAACAATAATTCTTGAAGGAGCAAGCACTGCTGGTGCCGATGGTACTGGTGGTGGTGGTGGCGGCGGATATAGTGTTGGCTATGGAGGAAGAGCTGGTGGCTCTGGCATTGTAATTATCAGATATAAAACATCTACAATCTCTAAAATTAACGTCACCATAAAATATGGCAACCCTCAAAAAGCAGTAAGCAATGCAACCTATGCCACGCCATAATCCAACATCTCAAATCAAAAAAAATGGCTTCACTGCTGTTGAAGTCTTGATTATCGCACCCATCGTTATTTTGGTAATTGGCGCTTTTATAACTGTAATTGTTAATATGACAGGTGCTGTATTGTCATCCAGAGGCGCAAATACCCTTGCCTACACCGCCCAAGATGCACTAAACCAAATCGAACAAGACGTAAAATCAAGTAACGGATTTTTAGCAACAAACAATATCACATTGACATCACCTCAGGGTTATGACAATGTTACAGCCATGTTTGATAATAACGGCACCAACGGCCCGATGTTAATACTAAGTACATATGCAACAACCACTAATCCCCTATCTTCAACTCGCAATATTATTTATACCAACAGTCCAAATACATGCGCCAGCGGAGATTCCGACCAAAATAATCCAATGTCAGTTAATATAATTTATTTCGTAAAAAATGGAACTTTATGGAGGCGTACCATAATGCCATCCAATTACACCGCCGCTGGTTGTGCAGTACCATGGCAACAGCCGACCTGCACTACTGTTAACGGATTTTGCACAACCAAAGATACAAAACTCGTAGATGGAATCCTTGCCACTGATGGATTTAATATTAGTTATTACAGCAAAGGCAATGCTACAAACGAAGATCCAATCGCCAATAACAGCAGCAGTACAGACAACGCAAGGGCGGCAGCTTTACAAGCAGTTAATACAGTCAAAGTTACTATTAGCGCCACAAATAGAGTGGCTGGTCGTGACGTTAGTTATTCAGGTGCAATCCGAGCGACAATACCTAGTGGCGACATAGCAGCTAACAAATATAATAGCTATCAAAATACAGTATTGGCAGATAATCCTGTTGGATATTGGAGTTTAAATGAAACATCGGACACAACAGCAGCAGATATTAGTGGTGGCGGATACACTGGAACGTACAATGGTGGCGTTGTATTAAATCAAACAGGTGCATTATCGACCCTTAGCAACCACGCCGCTTTATTTACCGGACCAAATCCAACTAGGATAACAACTGTATCTAATGCGATATGGAACCGTATTAATGGACAATCTATAACAGTAGAGGCATGGATAAAACCAAATTGGAGCTCAGGTTACAGAACTATAATCGCAAACAGAGTAAATATCTCGACAACCCCCAATTGGGAGCTATATCAACATCAAAACGATGGGTCATTACAATTTCATGGATCTGTTCAATATAAAGGTAATTACATACCACCAAATAACACTTGGACTTATGTGGTTGCTACTGTTGACTCCGCGGGAAGTTCAAAATTATATATAAATGGAATTGTAATGCAAACTGTTGCTAATTACACTTATTATTTAAACGCAGCTTCAACTTTAATAATAGGAGCAGCCTCTACCGCAGGAGAAGAACCTTATTCTGGAACGATTGATGAAGTTGCAATATATAACAAAGCTTTAACCGCAGCAGAAATTGCTCAACATTACGCAGCCAGAACACTTCCGTAAAATATATGTAAAAGATGCTTGCGCTAATAATATTATTATAGTATTATTTAACATAAGCATAAACGATACATAATAGGACAACGATGACTAGGGGGCAATTGGAAATGGATTTAAGCAATATCAAAAACAAACGAAAAGATAGCGGCTTTACGATAGTTGAGCTTTTAGTTGTTATCGTCGTTATCGGTATCTTAGCGGCTATTACTATAGTTTCTTATACTGGTATAACTGCGAAAGCAAATACTGCCACAAATCAGCAGAATGCTAATTCGGTCGCGAGCGCTGCTGAATCAATATATGCGGAAACTAATGCATATCCAGCCGCGACAATCACTGCGCTTAATGGTGGCGTTGCAAAAGTGCCTGCGACGATTACTTTATCAACTACTGCAATAGCAGCGGCAAGTTCTAGTATAGGATACGTAATTAAAGGTGCCGGCTACTGCGTTAGCTATTGGGACTACAGCCCGACTGGCGGTGGAGTGAAGTATGTATCAGTTGGTGGCGTTACTTGTCCGTAACAAACAAAGATTAACATATTAAAATATTTTACAATAAATACTTTAATAGCATAGTCGCCCTCCATTGCAGAGGGCGATTTATTAAAAATAAGTAGGCCAGCCGTTATAAGCCTATAATGAGCGATGGGGTACATGCGTGGTATTGCATCATATTTAATAACGTAGTACAATCGTCTCATATAAACATAAACATAAAATTTAAAGGGACTAATAGAAGATGATTTTAAATAATATTAGAAATAAGCAGAATAATAAGGGCTTCACTATCGTCGAACTTTTAGTTGTTATTGTAGTTATTGGTATTCTAGCAGCTATTACTATAGTTTCTTATACTGGTATAACTGCAAAGGCAAATACTTCTAAGGCAGATTCTAATGCTAACTCTATGACGCAAATCCTTAACATGATAAATGCAAGAGACGGTACTTTTCCATCCACAGCTGCTGCAGCCAATTTAGGTTCGGACGTAGTTAAAGTACCGGCTGGTATGACTTTCCAAATCGGAGCAGCTGGTACAACAGCTGCAGAAGTTGGTAAGGAATTCCAATACTATTATTGTGGGACTTCTGGCTCAGCAACAGGAGCACAGTTCAAATATTATGATGGGGTAGCCACCCAGACTATAACCTTAGGAACGGGAGCCTGTATCCTAGCAACAAGTTAAGTACTTTAGTTATAAAAAATGCGATCACAAAATTTTGTGATCGCATTTTAGTTTAGTTAGCTTAGGTTTATTTAGTCTCAACGTAATTTTCAAAAATCACTAGGCAATGGAAATTGTCTAGCAAAAGCCTTAACTTCTCTATTTAGCTCAGCTAATTTATCCTTGTCTTCACGATTCTCAATTGCTAGTTTCATCCATTGCGCAATCTGGGACATATCCTTTACCTTTAACCCACGCGTTGTAATCGCAGGCGTACCAATACGAATACCGCTAGGTCTAAAATATGGCAGATTATCATCAGGTATTACGTTAGCATTAACAGTTAAACCAATTGCATCAAGTGCTTCATCTGCAACCTTGCCATCAATACCAAAGCTCTTATAAACATCAATTAACATCATGTGATTACTTGTACCACCAGTTACTAGTTGAAAACCTCGTTTTTGTAGTTCATCAGCTAATACAGCTGCGTTATCGACAATTTGTTTGGCATATTGTTTAAATTCTGGCTTTAGAGCCTCGCCAAACGCAACCGCCTTGGCCGCGATCGAATGCATATGTGGACCGCCCTGCATTCCAGGGAAAACTGCGCGATCAATTAAAGTTGGAATGTTTTCAATAGTTTTTTCTGGAGCAAGCAACGAGCTACCAACGGTCCCCTTGCTTAGAATAATTCCGCCGCGTGGACCACGAAGTGTTTTGTGAGTCGTCGCTGTTATAACGTGAAATCCATGACCAAATGGGTTTTCCAGTACACCACCAGCAATCAAACCAGCAATATGAGCCATGTCAGCCATCAATAATGCCCCAACTTCATTGCCAATCGCAGCAAATTTTGCGTAATCAAGATTACGTGGGTAAGCGCTAAATCCAGCCAAAATTATTTTTGGTTTATGCCTTAAAGCTAATTCGCGTAAATTATCGTAATCGATCTCACCAGTTGAAACATCTTTCATTTTATAACGAATAAAGTTATATAATTTGGCACTACGAGTTACCGGCGCACCATGCGTCAGATGCCCTCCATGGCTAAGTTCCATCGCAAGTACCGTATCACCCGGATTTAGCCATGCACTATACACAGCCTCGTTAGCAGGCGCCCCAGAGTGTGGTTGTACGTTGGCATGATCGGCCCCAAATAGCTTCTTTGCGCGATCAATCGCCAGTTGCTCTACTTTATCAGTAAATTCTTGGCCACTATAATAACGCTTACCAGGATAACCCTCGGCATATTTATTAGTAAAAACGCTACCTAGTGCAGTCAATACATCACGACTAACATAATTTTCACTTGGTATTAGCTCTAGTCCGTCTCGCTGCCTAGCTTCTTCGCCGGCAATAAACTTGGCAATTTCTTTGTCGTTCATAGCCACAATTTCTCCTATTTCATTCAATTATACACCAATTGACGTTATACCATTAATGATATATTATTATTAGTATGACAAATGATGATTACAAAACCAAGATAGGTAGATTAATTCAAGAGACAAGACAGTCAAGAGGGCTAACTCAAGCTCAATTAGCCGAAGCACTTAACACTAGCCAAAGTGCCATTAACCGCATCGAAAAAGGTGGACAAAATATCAGCCTTGAGATGTTAGCGCGAATTAGCGAGGTTCTGTCAAGTGAAATCGTCAGCTTAAACCAATCTGGTAAAATCAATTTTAGTATAAACGGTGGCAAAAAATTATCTGGCGAAATCGAAGTAAAAACTAGTAAAAATGCAGCAGTTGGATTACTTTGCGCTAGTTTGCTAAACCATGGCACAACAACCATCAGACGAGTTGCTCGCATCGAAGAAGTTAATCGCATTATCGAAGTCCTTCAAAGCATCGGCGTCAAAGTACGCTGGCTAAACGACAAAAACGACCTAGAGATTACCCCTCCAGCGCGATTAAAATTACAGGAAATGAATATCGAAGCAGCCAAAAAAACTCGTACAGTATTAATGCTCTTAGGCCCTCTATTGCATCAATACAAAGATTTCAGATTGCCGTTTGCAGGTGGCTGTAATCTTGGCTCTCGAACGGTCGAACCACATCTAACAGGGCTGGCGCCATTCGGTATGCACGTTGAAGCAATGAATGAATATTATCATGTCACAGTTAGCGAAAAGCCAGTCACTCGCACTATTTTATTGACTGAACGCGGTGACACTACAACCGAAAACGTGATTATGGCGGCGGCTCTTTATGACGGCGAGATTATGATTCGCAACGCCAGCCCTAATTACATGGTTCAAGATTTATGCTTTTTCTTGCAAAAGTTAGGCGTAAAGATTGATGGAATCGGCACGACTACGCTCAAGATTCGTGGAGTTCGCAGCATTAATAAAAATATCGAATATTACCCTAGCGAAGACCCCATCGAAGCTATGAGTTTAATCGCAGCTGGTCTTGTTACTGATTCCGAGATTACAATCAAGCGCGCTCCTATCGAATTTATTGAAATAGAATTAGCGGTACTTGATAGCATGGGGCTTCAATGCGAAGTTAGTGATGAATACAAAGCTCGCAACGGCGAAACTCGTCTAGTTGACGTCCGTATTTTGCGATCTAAACTGCACGCGCCAAAAGACAAGCTTCACAGTATGCCTTTCCCTGGTGTTAATATGGACAACCTGCCCTTCCTTGGTCTAATCGCAACCGTTGCCAATGGCCGCACACTTTTACATGACTGGTCATACGAAAACCGAGCAATATATTTTACCGAGCTAAGCAAACTTAATGCAAAGATCGAATTAGTCGACCCACACCGAGTTTATATAACAGGCCCAACTAAGTGGAAACCTGCCGATATAATCGCACCACCAGCATTACGACCATCTGTTGTTATTATGCTAGCCATGCTTGCTGCCCCTGGCCGTTCAATATTACGTGACGTTTATTCAATCAATCGCGGATACGAAGATTTTGCCAATAGATTAAATACGCTTGGCGCAGACATTGAAACTTTGCGCGAGATTTAAGCGTACGGGTCGTAACTTCGCCTAACAGGCCTTGGTGGAGCCAAGCTGTTGTGCTGTTGAAGAGTTGAATTATTACGAGCAGTCTTTACCGGCCGAATATTTTGCCTGATAACTGGCCTAGCCCTTATAACGCTACGTGTATTGACAATAGATGAACGGTTATAGGCACCAATAACACGACGGTTATTATCAATTTGTCGTCGCTGGCTAAAAGATTCTGGCGCAACCGATCCCATTCGATCACCATTTGCAACCTTAGCAAGCCCACTACTGTGAAAAGATTTGCTATTATCACCAGTGACTATATACTTGTTTAAATCCATATTTATTCTACTTATGATTATAACCAATATGTAGCTGGTTGGTCAATCTAACCCAAATAAATAAGATAGCCTAGGAGGCTATCTTATTTATTTGGGGCGAATGATGGGGATTGAACCCACTACCTCCGGAACCACAACCCGGCGCTCTAACCAGATGAGCTACATTCGCCATAACTATTTGTTGAACATAGCAATTGTAACAGATTAAGAACAATATTAAAATACGCATCAGCACTTTTATAGTCTGATAATTACTGATATAATAGCAAAACGTGCGGGCGTCGTATAATGGCTAATATGTCTGCCTTCCAAGCAAACGATGAGAGTTCGATTCTCTCCGCCCGCACCAATAAAAATACCACACCTTATGTGTGATATTTTTGTTTCTTATGCATTTGAGACTAAACTAAATTATGCCTCGCTTGCGTCAGCTTCTTCTTTGGTCACGTGGATCGTACCATGTGGATGTTGCGGTGGTGCATAGATTGAATATACCTTTAATGGATCTTCGCCGCTATTGACCAGATTATGCCATGTACCAGCTGGTACAATTACAGCATCGTTATCACTAGCTTGCCATGTTTCTAAATCATTCTCATTAGGTCCCATATGAACCGAAGCTTGCCCTTGCTCAATACGCAAGAATTGATCGTGGTCCATATGAACCTCTAATCCAATATCATGTCCTGACAAAATCGCCATTAATGTCACTTGTAAATTAACTCCTGTCCATAGAGTTGTTCTATAATTCTCGTTCTCTAGCGTTGACATTTCAATATTTGCTACAAATGGTTTTGGGCCATTATCGATTATATCTGTCATATTTTACCCTCCTTCTTATAATATAATTATACGCCATATTCACCTTAGGATATACATGTAACTTTGTTATAATAATTAAGGTACATCACGCACGCCCCGGTAGCTCAGTGGATAGAGCAGAGGACTTCTAAGCCTAAGGTCGTTGGTTCGATCCCAACCCGGGGTACCAAACTAGAAATGCTTAAAATAGAACTGTTAATTCAGTTCTATTTTTTATTCCCACAATAGACCATTTGAATTCCTGACCTATTAAATGGTTCTATCTTTACTTTCTTTGAGCTAACAATACATTAATAGTTTGCTGGCTGACGAATGCTTAAACTTATCTCATAATTAGCTGGCTTTATAGCAACCGTTTAGACTGAAGTAAGATTAATATATTATTTTATAACTAATATTCTATAACTAAAAATATAAGCATGTTTAACAGATGTAAAACAAAATTTAGTATAAAAAATTAACATTATAAATTATAGCTAAATATTAATAAATTCTTTCTCTAAAGTTTACAGGTATAATATTGTACCAGTAATTTCATTAATATTACCACTGTTATCTATATTTTAAGGGTTCGTTTCTAGCCATAAAATAAAAAGAACTATAACTAAACAAATTATCAATACAGTTTTTAACAGTATATGATAATGGAATAAAGCTTATGCTTCTCTTTCGTTTTTATTTTCAGGCTTGACTTTGATCATTTTAAGGCTTACGATTGTATTAAGTAAACAGGAGAAGAATATGGAGTTCAATTTAAAAATTACAGGCAGCGGCATGACTGTTGATCAAGAAATCACATTAATGCAAGCTGGAAAAATTATTTCTTTTTTAGGTTCTGAAACAGAAATTAATCAGGCTATCGTCGGAGAAGTTCAGCTAATTCAAGGTGATACTACAGTGTCAGAGCCACGGTCTGTCGTTAGCGCGCGTCGTTCTGTTCGTGAAGCTCTGGAAAGCGCGAACGCAAAGTCGCATGCACAAAAGATAACCGTATTTGGTCAGTTTATTGCTAAATCTAATGCTAGTGAACTCTTTACCACCGACGAGATTAAGGAACAGTACCAGGCCGCGCGGGAGAAATCACCCGGAAATCACTTTAGTCGTGAGCTAGATAATGCTGTGAGCTCTGGTTGGATTGCACCTGCGCAGGGTCAGAAAAATACATACTACGTGACACAGAAAGGCGAAAAGGTTATCGATGAATCTTTCGCAACATCAGCAAAGACTCGAGTTAAAGCAAAATCTAATAGTTCGAAAAGTGCAATTGTTAGTGAAAGTGACGTTAGCGAAGCAGTTCGAGTGATCCAGCCCATTGTTCCGACACTAGAAGGATACCCTAATTATCACAAGCTCAGTTCTAAAGGTTTGAAGATCATGTGGCTGTTGGCAATGGCCCAGTCTAACCATATTGATAGTTTAGCCACTAAGGAGATATCGTTCTTGGCAAGTAAGCTACGTGATAAGATTGAAATCCGTGACATGAGTGGCCATACTGTCACTGGGGCAAAAAATGGATGGATTACAAAAAACGGCTCATCAGACTATATTTTGCTACACGACGGAGATGACTATCTTCGGTCTTTATTGAGTGAAGATGCAGCCAATTAAGGCCTATTGTACGAATGTTCCGTCTGAGCTTACGGATCACCTGGATGCAGAGTTTGCTAAGATCCAAGAGCATTATCTGCTAAGTGAATACGATGACCTATTGGTAAATTCAGGTAGGATTTGTGAAGCCGTGTTGCGCTATCTTGAGTGGCGCATGACGGAAACTTACACTGCTATAGACGGTCACAGTAAACCCAACCGCAGTAAGGTTGTGAATTCGGCTAAACAGCATATGTCGCTTGAACCAAGTCTTAGGCAGCAAGCTATTAATATCGTAGAAACAGTAATGGATTTTCGAAATAATCGTAATGCTGCTCATCTTGGTAGTATAGATCCTAATATCATTGACGCAACAACGGCATACCAAATGCTGTCATGGGTTATTGCAGAACTAATTAGAATAGAGGCGAAGTTAGATTCAAAGACAATTCAAGAACTAATGAATAAGTTTGCACAAAGGCCCGTGCCAGTTATTTACACTGTTGCTGGTAAGCCTCAGGTGTTAGATGTAAATATAAGTTACGCGGACGAGGTGCTTATTTTGTTGTACGATAATAATAGTTCTGTTGAGCTGAGTATCCTATTTAAGTGGACGCACCACAACAACATCACTCGATGGAAAAATAGTGTGATTGAGCCTCTGGTTAAGCAGCGACTAATATTGATTGAAAATAAACTGGTATATATCTTACCTGGCGGTCTTAGCTGTGCCGAAGATGTTCTCGCCAGAGCTGCAACGGCTTAGCAACAAACTTTTCGTTAGATTGAGACTATAAGCGCGGTTCTAACTTCGACCAAAGTGCTGTACCATTTCGAGAATTACAAAATTAGAACTGTTAATCCGGTTCTAATTTTTTACTCAAAAATAGACCATTTTGACACCCTATCTGTTATTCGGTTCTAACTTATATGTCGGTTTGGGAATAGCAACTACTGTCTTTTGTTATTATAAGTATATGGTTTTATCTCATGAAAATATTGATCAGATTACTGAAGAAGTTTCACGCGTTATGAACGACCTCGGCGCTGAGCTACAAAATCGTGAGTTTGATAAATCTGTTGAGGTTAAAGATAGAGTAATATTTATTGTTTTTTTGTTAGGTTGGGAGTATTTTAAATCGGCAAGAGATACCCTGAAGCTTGAACACGTAGTTGGGAGTGGTAACTTAATTCGATCTAGTTTCGAAAATCTTGCAGATATTTTTTATATGTTCAAAACAGATGAGAGGGTTAAAAAATATGCAGAAGCATATGCTTCAAGTCTGGATACATACAAAAGTGTAATGCTCGACCTTCACTCAAAAAGCATTGATGATGTATTCTCAAATCGTTTAGCAAAAAAAGTAAATAACTGGGCAGGCGGATCAAGTATAGATGATAGACTGAAGGACTTAACGCCATCATTACTCACGGTATACGACATGTTTAGTTACTTCAGTCATCCAAACCCTGCATCGATAACGTATATGAGAATTGCGGGCTTAAAGAATGGACAACTTGCTATTTCTAAATCGATGAATTGCCACGTAGCCGTCGTGCTAATGATGATTATACTTAACCATAGCGATATAAAGTCAGTATCAAATGAGACACTCGATCAGTTACGAGTTCAGATTGATTCAACGATGTCCCTCACTTCTCTGTAGGGTATTTAAAGAACAAGTTGTGTTCTAACTTTCACCAAAGTGCTGTACCAAATTTAAGTTACGCATAGAAATTATTTATACAATTGGAAATATCTACTAAGTTGCTATTGCTTGTTTTTTTGCTTACAATGGAAAGTAATATGGTAAAAACAAAAAAGATAAATCCGCAATTTCCACTCGTAGTATCAGGTTATATTTTATTCGCATTACTTATTATTGAAGTGCTGCTCTCGACCACTATTCCGTTCGGAAGAATGTTATTCGATCCACGGACACTACACTATAATGTCGCATTATTTATGGTTGCACTAACCGTAGGCGCCCTTCTTCCGACTCTTTTAGGGTATATAGTCGGAGGACACTCTATAAAATCCAAAACAAAGATAAGCCATCATTTCAATGGAATGCTTTTTGGGCTCTTGGCATTCTGGATAATGACCACATTTTCGGTGATTGTGCTAATTCCAACTGATTATTTTGCATTGTCGTTAACTGCGAGAGTTCTATTAATTAATCTACTGCCGAGTATTGCCGTGGCTATAATTACGTCTATTCTAGCTATTTCTCATGTACGGAGCCGCCAAGCAAAGCGCGACATTCTTGAGTACAAGCCATATAGTATACTGCTTATTGGACTTATTATTTTGCTTCCAGTTTGGTCATTGATTAACAGTATATTCACGCAAAGTGTAAATATATACTCATTTGTGCCATTTATTCTTTTTGTGGTTCTTGGGGCGGTGTCATACACTACGCTACGAAATAGTAAGCTGAACATATTTACTAAGATAACATGGTCCGCCGTTTCTGTATCGTTAGCTTATGTGGCGTTATTTGTATTATTTCAATTCGTTACAGGGCTATCGTATTACATCAACGAAAGACCTTCAATGGAATTCATGGCGATTGTAGATAATACAGGTTATATAATGGGGTTGATTGTGTGGATTATCTTTTGGCGTGCGCAAGCTAAGTCGCTATCAAAGAAGTGATTAAGACTGCAGGATTTAGTTTAGCGCGGTTTTAACTTCGACTAAAATACTGTACCAAACCACTTATGTCTAACAAACTTACAATGAAGTCTGTTTTTGTTATAATTAAAGAAATGCAAGATAATATATTTCATCTAAAGCCCTGGACGCCACAGGTCAAAGAAACCGCCAAAAAACTCATTGATGATATTCGACAGATTACGCCCGAATTAGAGGTGCTTTTTATGGGTGCAGCCGCATTGGGGCTCCCGGGTAAAAATGATATTGATCTGGACATTTTATGTAACAAAAAAGATATTGCTGTCTACACTCAAAGGTTAACTTCCATATTAGGAGAACCAAAAGAGACGAAGAAGGACCTTACTGCATGGGAACTTGAGCTTGATGGGTTCGAAATAGATGCTATCCTTTCAGATCCAAAAACTTCACATGTGCCACTACAACGAAAAAGATTTGACATGCTAAAAGCAAAATCTGGATTACGTGAAGATTATAAAAAGTTAAAGATTGCATGTAACGGTCTAACTTACGCTGAATATGAGAAACAAAAAATAACTTTCTTTGAAGAAAAAGTGCTATCGAACGACAAATGATTACGCCCCAATATCGTCCAAAAAGCCATTATAAACTTTTTATCAATGAATTCCTATACAGCTATGCTTTGCAAATTTTAATCATCAAACGAGTCTTTGAATAATTGGCTTCTGCTATAATTAATCAATGATTAGCAAATATCCAAATACATTTTATCGAGTATCAGCAAAGGCAATAATCCGCAACGACAAAGGTGAGGTTTTGCTTGTAAAAGAAAAAGGCAGCGCATGGAGCTTTCCTGGTGGCGGCATAGACCACGGCGAAACAATTCACGAAACATTCAAACGCGAATTATACGAAGAAATACTGCTGGAATCAGATTTTACATATACGATATTTAGCACAGAGACTATGTTTGTCAAAGACAAAGAAACATGGTTGCTATGGATAGTATGTGAATTAAAGCTTAAAGATTTAAAATATGGAATTGGCGAACATGCCAATGAAGTTGCATTTATAGACCCTTCCACCCTTAAAGATAGTGAACATCGTTCCGAACGATTAGTTTATAAATTTACTAGAAACAATCCAGATATTATTTCGAAAGACTAACCATAGCGTTAATCGTAGAAGCTATAATAATCGTACTGAATAAAAATGACAAAAGCGCATGCTTAAGAGCTGTCTTTCGAATTTCTTTTGTCTTTAGATTTGTATCTGATACTTGGAATGTCATGCCTAGCGTAAAAGCGAGATACGCAAAATCAGTGTATTGTGGCAAATCATTTTCATGAAATTCAACTTCCCCGCCCGGTTCATTATAGAAAAGTCGCGCGTACTTTAGCGTATAGGTTGTATGGACCAATAGCCACGACAAAACAATACTTACTAACCCAATCGATATATCAAGAGATTTAACTTCGCCAGTTGTGCTGCCCGCCTTTAATATCAAGAAAATCACTGCAACCAAACTAACAATACTAGCTACCAACAACAGAACATCGGCCGTAGCACGACCTGGATCTTCACGAACGGCATGAGATTTTGTCTGAGTTGGGTTCATACCCCAAATCATCATCCAAACCCAGATGACGTATATCAAAATTGCTATGTCCCAAGCAATCAAAATAGCTAATCTAGAAAGCCCAAAATACATAGCGATAAACGCAGCCAAGACGCCAATAATAGCAGCAATAATTAATCTTTTATAGGTATGGTGAAGCCTTAATGTTTTACTAATCGACATATTAAATTTAAATCTCCTTTTTATTCTCGGTTAATAATTGAGCCTTAGTTGCAGAATCTAATATTTGCCGTACCTGTTCAAGCGATATTTCGATTACACTGCCTGGCGCTACATTTCCGCTTAACATTTGCTTTGCAACCGTATTTTCAACTGCTCGCTGAACAACGCGTCGCATTGGCCGAGCCCCCAAACGTGGATCGTAGCCCGCTTCAACCAGATATTCCTTGGCATCAAGTGCAACATTGACGCTAATTTTTTGAAGTGCCATAGTTTTATTAACACTATTTAACATCAAATCTACAACTTGTAATAATTCTGGTTTATTTAATGGCCTAAACATAACGATCTCATCAAAACGGTTCAAAAATTCAGGACGAAATTGGTTGCTGTTGATTAGCTCGTCGACAAATTGACTTTCAAACTGCTCAACATCATAACCTCTTTCAATATATTCGCGAATTCTATCGGCACCCGCGTTACTAGTTGCAATAACTATCGCGTCACGAAAACTTATTTCACGATTTTTTACGTCCCGCAAGATTCCCTCGTCTAGCATTTGCAAAAGCGTAGATAAAACATTTGGATGGGCTTTTTCTATCTCGTCAAGTAATATCACGCTAAATGGCTGTTTCATAACGCGCGCAGTTAAGCTGTGTGAATTATCGGCACCATCTGCAATCAAGCGCGCAACATCATCAGTGCTAGTATATTCATTCATATCAAGGCGTATAATTCTATCTTCGCCGCCAAAATAGACATCCGCCAAAGCTTTAGCCAGCTCTGATTTACCGACGCCAGTTGGGCCCAAAAACAAGAATGTACCAATAGGCCGACTTTGGTTACGAACGCCAGCACGTGCCCTACGAAGGGCGTCAGATACAACTTTAACCGCCCTAGACTGATTAATCATTCGCTTGTGAATCAAATCTTCCAAATTAAGCAACTTTTCGCGCTCTTCGTCGCCAGTAGCAACACCAACTTTTATACCAAGAGTTTTTTCGATAGCCTGCCTAACCGATTCGGCAGTTACCAAACCGCCTTCGCTGTAATTAGTTGCTGATTCTAATAATCTTATGGCCTTTCCGGGCATGGCAAGTTCGTGAACATAACGCTCGCCCAAGCGATAAGCCTCTACAAACGATTGATACATAAAAGTCACATGATGCTGAAACTCAATCAATATCGAGCTGTCTTGCATGACGGCAATTGTCTCTGCTCGATTGACTGGTGCAATAGAAATCCGATTTAAGGCATTTACAAGTTCTGGATTTCGTCTATTTATCTGTAGATACCTTTGTTCATCCATCGTTAAAATCATACGTAAATTGCCAGCTTCCAGAATAGGCAGCAATACATTAGTGATATCAACCGATCCAACACCATCTTCAAAAAACAGCTGAGCGTTATCCAAACATATAATTATATTTTTTGCCTTGTAGGCTTCGACTAAGATTCGTGGAATTAACTGTTCTAACTCTCCCCGACCAGGCGCTGCAGCAATCAAAGATGACGCATCCAATATAAACACCTGTCTAAATTTTAGACTTGTCGGAATATTGGCATTTGCATCAAGTAATTTTGAGGCAAAAGCATGAACAATTTCAGTTTTTCCGATACCAGATGGGCCAACCAATATTGCATTTTGCCGTCCATTTTTACCAAATATATTCATTAATTGATCAAGCGATTCTTCGTGAGTTGCCAACCTAATTAGTAAATCTCCATTTACGCCTATTTGTTGACTAATATTTTGACCAAAACGGCTAAGCAAAGGAGTCCAGCCAAAAGACCAATCACGTGCTATCCCGCCAGTTTGGCGAGGTGTCTTGTTTTGCTCTATCAAGTCGCGTAAATGATCATACCACTCTATACCACGAATCAAATCATCAATATCTAGCTGCAAATGACTTAATAAAATTTGATAATTTGCAGAACATTTTAACAGCGCAACGACCAGCACAGCCGCCGAAATATTTTTACTGCCTGTTTGCTCGCGCAAAGCCAACGCCTCTTGCCAAACAGCTGGCATATCATCCTTACTTTCTGACGATAAATCTTGCAAAAAGCTAGACGCAATACCAAATCGAATAGCAAAGAATTGGCCACTAGGAACGCTACCAACCAACCTTGCAATCTCGCGTGGAGTTGGTTTTTTTGATATATGACCCAGCACTTCACCGGATAATAAATCGTCAATCGTACGAAGGTTTTTTGAAACAGCCAGATGGTGAAGCTCGCCCTTATACCATTCAACAATCATAGCCGGCACAACAGACAAGCCAATCAACGCCCATCCAGCAGGTAATCCAATACCGACAAAAACAATACCAGATAATAATAACAACAACACCGAAGTTGACAATACAATTAATAGATTTTTGTTAAATTTAACGCTAATGCGCGCTTTTTCGCTACGTACGCTGCGATAATTAAAATCTAGATTATCCATTGAGGAACCCAACCAATAACCATTAATATTAACCCGATTATAGGAAATAGCGGTATTACTAACCAAAATATTAGAACTACAAACCCGAAGATTATTTGCAAAGACATAGCGACAAGTCCAATTAATATCATAAATCCACGGACAAAAGCACCAATAAATCGTGATATTAACTTATCAAAAAAAGCATGCATTTGGTCATTTAGTGATCCTGCGACGTTTCCCGCCGAAATCTGTTTGTATGGTGCAAAAAGAGTCGAAGCCAACAAACCTACCGAGAAAAAATCAGCCAAAGATGTTAGTCTATCCTTGATCATATGAACACGGCTAATCCACCCGTTACCATACCACCATGACAAGATACCCATTAAAAACATGTCACTATTATAACCTCTTACGTTATAATAGACCATATGCCAAAACAGCTAATTACAATTCTAGGTAAGTCCGTTAGAGGCGTTGCTAAATTACGCGGTGGTGGCTCGGCGCTGCCGGGCTTGGTGGTAGAACGCATTGACCCTAATTTTATCAAAGAAACGCTAGCCTCTTTACCACTTGGCGTGGTAGTTATTAGCGGCACTAATGGTAAAACAACTACGACTAAAATGGTTGTTGAGTTATTGCAAAGCCAAGGCTTAAAAGTCTTTACAAATCGTACTGGTAGCAATTTCACACGTGGCGTAGCTGCTGCCCTACTAGGCGATATTGACATGAAAGGCCAATTACATGCCGATATTGCGGTTTTAGAACTAGACGAAGCCCATGCCGTACATTTTGTCGACAAAATACCCCCGCGCTTTAGTTTGATATTAAATGTTATGCGCGATCAGCTTGATCGATTTGGCGAAATCGACCATACGGCTAGTTTACTTTGCCACATTGCCAAAGCTACTACCGAAACAGTCGTTTTAAACCGCGAAGACGCCAAAATTGCCAAAATTGCTGAATCATTAGGCGATAAAAAAGTCCAATTCTTTGGCCTAGCCGATAATTTGTTGTCAACTTTTCCAAGTGATGATGATTTGCACACTAAAGTACTAAAATCTCATTCAGCAATCAAAGCCGATGTCATACTATCTAAATTTTCAGGCAGCTCCGCTACTTTCATAGTCGACAACAAAGATATAACAACTAATTTAAAGTTAACTGGTATATATAATGTTTTTAATGCAGCAGCAGCATTAACTTTAGTCAGGGCAATTATTGGTGACGAGTTAGACCAAACAAAACTTATCAATAAACTTTCTCAAATAACGCCAGCATTCGGTCGTGGCGAAATTTTAATAGTAAACAATCAACCAATCGAATTAGTGTTGGTCAAAAACCCATCCGGCTTTCGACTTGGGCTAAAATCATTTGACCCCTCTAAATATTCAACTATGATAGCAATTAATGATAACTACGCCGATGGACGCGACATGTCATGGCTTTGGGATGTTGATTTTGCCAGTCTAAAATCGGAGGGCATATCCCAACTTTCAGGAATCAGAGCCTACGACATGGCTCTGAGATTGCAATATGACGAGGTGCCAATTAAATATATTAACCCTAATCTAAAAAGAGCCGTCAGGCACTTCATTACAGCTTCGCCAGATCAACCAAAACGAATTTATTGCACATACACAGCCATGCTTGCTATTCGTCGCATCTTAAATAAAATTACAAACGTGGAGATTATAAGATGAACGACAAAACTATCACAATTTTGCATTTATACTCGAATGATATGAATATTTACGGTGACCATGGTAATGTATTAACCTTGCAACGACGAATTGAATGGAATGAATATATTCCAAAAGTAATTCAATATAATCAAGGTGATAAATTTCCTGATAATGTCGATATTATTGTTGGTGGTGGTGGCCAAGATAGCGGCCAAAACAAGATTCAGGCAGATTTAATTTCGATCGGGCCACAACTACGCGAGCTGGCAGACAAAGGGGTACCGATGTTAGTAATTTGTGGTTTATATCAACTATTTGGTAAGTTTTTCAAGACCGCTGACGGCGAAATTATCAAAGGAATTGGATTATTCGATATCGAAACATACGCCAAACCCGAACGTTTAATTGGCAATATAATTACCCACAACGAACAATTTGGCGATATTATTGGCTACGAAAATCACAGCGGCCAAACATTTCTGGGCCATAAAGTATCTGCTTTGGGCCGAGTACGTTTAGGTGCAGGCAATAATACCGAGGACGTAAGCGAAGGCGCTCGCTACAAAAATGTCATTGGTAGCTATTTACATGGCTCGTTATTACCCAAAAACCCAGAGATTGCCGACTTCTTAATAGAGCAGGCAATAATTAACAAATATGGCGAGTTTACGGGAAATGTAGTTGATGATCGTTTCGTCGAGCTCGCCCGCAAAGCCGCTGCAAAACGACCCCGATAATATAATTAGTTATTCATTAATAATTTGATACTGAATGGCCCTATAAGACGGATTGCCAGTAATAGAATCTTTGACCGATACTTCTTTTATAGGTTTCCAATTTGAGTATGGTGCATTAAAATCACCGTCACCTGGACGGCCGACATACCAAACAATTGGGTTGCTTTGAGAGAATGATGCAATATCCATGATCTTGCCTTGATCATTATATTTCAGCATATCAAGCGAGCCGTATCTATACTGAGTCTTCTCATTTATAAAATAAACTGGGTGATTGGAGGTAGAATAAAATACAACTTCGTAAAATAGCCATGGCGAATCAGCTATTATAGGCTGGTTGTTGGGTGAATTATCAACAATCGCTTCAATAATCTGTCTGGTATTATTTGCTGTATTTAAAGTCTTATTGTAATTACCCAATTGCCAAACATTAAAGACGCCAGATAACATTAGGCCAGCGACAAAAATAATCGCAATAATCTGCTTTTTGAGGCCAATTAACTTAACGCTTAACGCTAAAGTAACGCCTATGAACAATGCAATACCAAACGTCGAAGGAATTAAATATCGATCGACAAATGATGAACGAAGTGGTGGCATTGATAGCATAAATAATATTAAAATCGGCAAGAAAGCTATTGCCATAATTAATCTATAAGCTTGGCGCTGAGATTCATTTTGTGATTTATAAGTCTTAAGTGCTAATGCCGCTAATAGAACAACTGCTGCTATCAATCCAGCCGCCAACCAGCCGGTTACTTGGCCAATTTCTTGATAATATACAACATTAGTAACAAAATTAGGAATAGTATCTGGCGTTACAGGTGGAATCCAAAAACCATTAACTTGTACGTTTAATAATTGATAAACCAAAAATGGCATCCAAGGGACAAATAGCGCCACCGCTATAATATGAGTCATAATCCACTCTTTTGTAAAGAATTCTTTAATAAACTCGCCTTTTTTAGCAATTCGACGAATAATATCAGCTCGCCAAATCCAATGAGCAATCCAAACTAATGCCGAGAAGTAATGAGCCCACATCCCCAAACCGACTAATATTCCATAAATGATCCAAGGTAGCTTCTTTTTCGTCGTAATTGCAAAGGTCAAAACATAAGTTGCCACCAAAGCTATTGCTGTTACCAACGTGTGCATACGAGCTTCTTGGCCATAACGCACTAACATTGGCGAAATAACCATAAATATCAAAGTGATTCGAGCAACTTTTTTGTTAAATAATCGATTAGTTAGCAAATAGCCAAATATGATTGCAATTCCGCTAAACAGGACGCTCATTGAGCGAACGGCTAGTTCGGTGTTGCCAAACATCATTTCCCATATCTTTAGTAGCCAATAATAAAGGGGTGGGTGCACATCAGCTGCAGTATAGCGAGCAATATCGAAGAAACTAAAATGAGATAAATAAATGCCAAAAGCCTCGTCAAACCATATTGATGATTTAGAGATAGTCAAAAATGTTATGATCGAGAACACAGTTAATCCGGCCAAAATAAATAACCAATCGGCTATTTGCAGGCTTAATATTCGCTTTTTTAAACTCAATAATTTTTTTGGCATAATTAATTATTACTATATTAACTCGTCGTTACATAATCGACAAGTAATAAATTTGCATTAGAGACTAGAAATCAAAACAAAATTGCGCTATAATTCATCAGTGTAACATTCCTGCGGCAAAGCCGTTATTTTGGGTAGCTGCATTAACGAGAAAAAAACTAATTTCTCCGAATGAATCATATCCTTAGATATGATGAGTGAAGAAAATTCGTTTTTAGCCGTTTAGGCGCAGCCAAAAGGACGGCATTTGCCACAGGAAGGTTACAAGACACCATCGGGGTGTGGCGCAGTTGATAGCGCGCCCGGTTTGGGACCGGGAGGTCGAAGGTTTGAGTCCTTTCACCCCGACCAAATAAATAATCCGACATTCTTGTCGGGTTTTTTATTTGTCCGAGCTGACGGATTCAAACCTTCGACTTTTTGTTGAAAACAAAAATAGTCGAAGGTTTGGCGTAGCACAGCGCAGTGAAAATGTGTTTACATATTTTTATAAGCAAGCGGAGGAGGCTTTAGCCGATGCCCTTTCGCCCCTATTCCCAACCAACTCCCCTCCTCACTCTCAAAAAAACATACCAAACAACATAACCCTCGCTTAGAAGGTCCGTCCTTCTAAACATATAGCGCTCTACAGCCCAAAATAGTATAATTAAGTTAGACAAAGAATTAACTAAAGGAGGTGATTACATTATGTACTATTATCATATGACTGACCATAACGACTGGTTTATTGGTCTAATTATTACAATATTAGGAATTCTATTTATAACCCTGGCTGTTATGTTGATGATCAAACTTTCAAAAGACAACAAACCAAACATCAAAAATAAAAATACTCCCTTAGATATAATTAAGGAGCGCTATGCCAAAGGCGAAATAACCAAAGAAGAGTTTGATAAAGTTAAGAAAGATTTAATCGAATAAACACTAAAGGCTAATGCGCTTCTGCTTTGCGCATGATATATTTAATACAGTAATTTAAATATATATTTTGTGAAACATAAAAAAATAATCATAGGCATAACACTTGGTTTGATAACGTTGGCAGTTATTTCCATAGTTTGTTTTAGATATTTTCAAATACAACCGATCTCGCAAAATACCGACACTAATATTACTAAATCTCCAACTAACACTTACACAGATAAAGAGCTTGCAAGTAAAACATTAGAAGAAAATATCACCAGCAAAGACGAAAAACCATCTGTTAGTATCCCGCCCACCGAAGCGCCAACCAAGACATTATCACCAATCGCAAACTCGCCAAAACAAAACGAGATTCGCCAATCAGTAACCAAAGAAAACGTATATTACCCACTGCTAACCGCTAACGATCCAGGGTATGCCAGCAACTGGGCAATTCAAAAAGTTAATGCACCAGCTGCTTGGAATCTTTCAACCGGAAACGGACAAACCGTAATTGCAGTAATAGACACTGGCTTTGCGCTTAATCATGATGACCTAAAGAACAGTTGGCTAGTTAACTCTGGCGAGACCGGAAATACAAAACTGGGTGATCTTTGCTGGACTGGAACGCCAAAAGATAGAAGTACTAATAATTGCGATGATGACAATAACGGATATGTTGATGACTGGCGCGGATGGAATTTCTCGATTGGCGACAACAACCCAATGGCTGGACGCACTAATGTAACCGGCGCAGGAGTTTCTCATGGAACAGAGACCGCAGGCTTGGCTGGCGCAGCTGGCAACAACAACACAGGTATATCCACCATTAATTGGAATACAAAGATAATGCCGCTACAAGCACTCAGTGATGACGGCCCAGGTTATACCAGCGATGTTGCAGCTGCTATTTATTATGCTGTCGATAATGGAGCTGGTGTTATTAATATGAGCTTAGGCGGAAGCGAATTTGATCCAGCCTTAAAGACGGCTACTGATTACGCCTTTAACCATAACGTCATTGTCGTTGCAGCTGCTGGTAACTGCGGTACAGGCACCGAACAGGGCTGCGCAGAACTACCGGCTGGCGCAATGGGATATCCGGCCCTAAACGACCATGTAATTTCAGTTGGAGCCACTACATCTAGCGATCAAAGAGCTAGTTTTAGTAGTTACGGATCAGATCTTGATGTCGTTGCCCCTGGATCAGGCATTATTAATTCACCAACTTGGACTCCTTCTGATGGAACTTCACTTTATACTGGTTCCCTTTATGGCACATCCTTTGCTTCACCACAGGTTGCAAGTTTGGCTTCCTTAATTAAATCTATTAGACCCAATTCATCAGTTGATGACATAACAGCACTACTCCTTGCAACCACCACAAAGTTACCCGTCATGAATAATGCCCCATATACAAACGAACTGGGCCATGGCATCATTAATGCCAGTACCGCTCTAACTGTTGCCCTGTCATTAAATAGTAGTTCAACAACACCAAGCTTATCCCAAGCAGGCGGAGTTGTCTCGGAACACCGATATGCAGCCAGTGACACACTAGGTAGTGGCTGTAGCGCAATTGCCAGCAGTTATTGTACAATTTGGCTACGAAACGATCTAACTGGTCGTGACCGATATTTACCATATCAAGCAACCAATCAGCAAGGTAAAGCCGGCTGGACCTGGAGTGGATCAATCTTGCCTAGTGACGATTGGAAAATCAGAGCAATTCAAGGTGATTATCATTCGGGTGTTTATTATTTAAGCAGTAAATAATAAACAGTTAAGGTATAGCTTATAAAACATCTAGACAATACAGCCCATATATACAATATGCTTATTATATCAATTTCCTAAACACCGCACCGAAAAGCCGTAAGCCTTGGCGCTCGCGGAACGGAACACAGTCGCGTAACCCGAGTTCAAGGCCCTGACCCAAGCACTAGTGCTCGACTCTGAACTAGACCACAAGAACGTGTACGACGACAGATAGTTGAACGGACCACTGGTCTCGCGGGAGCCGGCAAACGGCATATTTAGTCCTGAGCTACCACCAGATTGCAGTTTGGTACCTTCAG
>Ga0209125_1000160_pt1 | contig 111208 bp, 97 predicted proteins | sample BarGraIncub1131A_FD_184503 | JGI IMG/M metagenome (GOLD analysis project Ga0209125, IMG submission 184503) | Arctic peat soil microbial communities from Barrow, Alaska - Barrow Graham LP Incubations 11-31A (SPAdes) (version 2) | ecosystem: Environmental > Terrestrial > Soil > Wetlands > Peat...
TGAATAAAACATACTACAGGAAATTTGCGGTTCCTTGAAAAAATGCCGCAATTGAAGTTGCTCAAAGACATATCCAAAAAAAAGATAGCAGACCCTTGTGAAAAATCATCTTTCGACCACCACTAATTGTAAATCCCTGATTAAAAGGTGCAGATTGCAAATCTGCACCAGCGGCTGCCAGCTTTTAAGCATATTCTATACAACTGCTCATAAATGCCAGATTATCAATAGCTAATAAAACAGGTTTCAATGCTTGTGAAATCTAGTTGTTCTAACGTTTTTAATAAGATTTTGCGCTTATTGTGGGAAACCAGAGGAGCAGGTCTATTATTTTCCAATATCAATAATATTCTATTTCCCGTTCTGTTATGCTTCCTAATACTCCATCTTTAGAATTAATCATTTTTATCCAGTTCCCAATTTTGTCGTATTCATATTTGTAAGTAAAATTCCATTTTATAGGCTCATTAAATAAAGTACCTGAACTTGTTTCTTCTACCTTGTTCCCTTTATCATCATATTTGTAGATCGTTTTTGCGGACGAACTACCATCATCGCTATTCAAATTAACCTCTGTCAAGTTTCCCTTATTATCGTAAATATTTTTTGTTATTTCTGATACGCTACCATCAGAATAATGGTTCTCCTCTGTCTTATTCCCTTTACCATCATATTTGTAGATTTCTATTGGTGATAAAATGTTATTTGGTCCATCCTCGCTAAACCAGCCTGTTAAATTTCCTCGATTATCGTATTTGTAAATGTATTTTATGTATGTCCTGTGTTCTGAACCAAAATAGTTATTTGCAATTATCGTGTTCGCTTCAATTTTCTTCCCCTTATCATCATATTTATAGGTTTGTTTTCTAGATAAGCTGCCATCTTTTCGATACTCGCTATTCTCTATCATGTTAAAATTATCATCCCATTTAAATATAATTTTCATTTTAACACTACCATCATTGTTATATCTATTATGCTGACTTGTATGTTCTTTTTCATTAAATATATCATTGGGATCTTTAGACTTAAAAAAATCTACTTTAGAAAATAATGAATAACCTTTTTCATCATACTTGTAAACTAACGTATCTTTCAAACTGTCTTTTTCAACATTCCCAAATTTTTCAACGGCATAATATTCTCTTTCTGTTATTTTTTTTACTTTACCCTTTATATTTTTTTCGGTTAGGTCTGTCTTTAATTTTGACCCTGTACAAGAAAGTAGAAAAATAATTGGAAGAATTAAGATTATAATGATTAGAAATTTTTTCATGGTTGTGATTTTTGATTATGTAGCATACATAAGAGAATATTCTGAGTGTAAATATACAAAATGTTCTGTAAAATATTTTTGTTGATTTGTCTGAAAACTTGGATTACAACATAGAAGGGGCAGTGTCGGGCACAGTTTTAATTATTTATTTTGTCCAGAAATTACTTGTGTGTGTGTTTTCTTAAAGTCAAATTCGAAATTTAGCTTCGAAATGGAATCTTTTAGGAGAATTGTCTGATTCGTAAGAGAATCTTGACTTTTCTTTAAAACGGCATTCTCACTTTTTAGATTATCATTTCGTATCCCTTGGAAAACAATCCAAACAAATGATAGCAAGGCAATAACAAATGAACCAATCTTTACAAAGTCTTTTTTAGGTTGTAAGGACTTTTTATATTGAAACCAGTCTTTATAATCATTTGTAATCTTTAGACCAATTACTGAAAGTTTGATTGCATTCTCTGTATGTTTCTCAAAAGGGCCAGACCGCACCAGCATATACCTAATTTTAATAAATCTAGGATCATTTGTTTCCAGTCCTTTCATAAAACTGAATTCTGAAAACATTTTATATACCTTCTCAGACTCTTTTAATTCCTTAATTGCCAAATTGATTATTTCATCGTCTGTCATAGTTTTTGTGTCTAAAATTGGGTATAACGTTCCGCTATACGCAGGGCGGAATTTAACCGATAATTTTCCTACAAAGAGTTGCACTTCAAAATCCTAATTTCCTGTCAACGAAGCACCGAAACCCGGCTTGCGGGTATTTTGCTGTTGGCAGTAATAGTTCTATTCATCTTTCTTTGTAATAAATGCTATAAATTCTTTTCCTAAATCCGTTGTCCTATCACTTAAAACTCCATCGCCTGTCATCATCGAATTCAAGCCGCTTGTCTTGTGAAAACCCGCTGTCATAAGGTCGTTCCAAATTATTTCGACTAATGCGTCTTGATTTTTCAATTCTGGATATGCTTCCTCTAAAACTGAGGAAATACTACCTGACATATAATTTGGCGGTATTTTGTCAAACCTCTTAAACCATTGTCTTGGACTGTCAATAAAGTTTAGAATTTTAATATGCCAAACCGTAAAACTGTCCAATTGATTTAGAAAAATTTGACTAACTGTCTTGTTGGGTGAGTCACCTGTTGCAGTATTGAGAATTGCGTTTCTAAATGCTTTTATTTTCTCTTTCTCACTTGTCTTTAATGCATAAGTTGTCGCTTGCAGAACAACGTCGATAAATTGTTCATTGCTCTGTAATTCTTCAAAGTCAATTACTTTTCTGTTTTCCAATTCTTTCAACTTTTCAGCAACTTCATTCATCCACTCTGCTCGTCTCTTGTCAAGGGGCGGTGTCACAACAAGACCAAAAATTTCTGCTGCTAAAGAACCAATAATCGGAATTGCTCCAAATCCACCTTTAATAAGGGAATGAGCTACGTCTTTACTCGTTATCTTATTCGTCTGTTCTGCCATTGCTGTGCCATTTTACCAATTACTGCCAACTTGAAAATAGCGTAGAACTTATAGTACTTTTTCGATACTTCAACAATTTCCAATCCGCTAAATTTTTGCTTAACTATTTGGTTTTTACGTTGGTTAAAGGTAAGCGGTTATGTTTACCGTCTATTCGATTAGGCCGCAGTGATTTTTATTTCTTGACCGTACTTAACAATCTCATTAACAATTGGATTAGACAATTCAAATTCGCTTTCTCTAAACGGATGTGGTTCGATTCGACTGTCAATTTTACGCCTAAGTCTCATTAATTCCAATTGCATATCAATCAAATTGCTATAATCCTTAAATATCACAGCAATATCTATATCACTATCATCATTATAATTCCCTTTTGCATAAGAACCAAAAAGAATTATTTTGATATAATTGTAATTAGCTTTTACAGCACCTGCATACCTTTGAGCAATATTTATAGCATCTGCTTTATCCATGTTCGTAAAATTTTAATTTTTCCAATCCATTCATTCGTAAACTCTGCTGTACACAATGAATAAAATGTCACTCATTAATCTAAAATTTAGCCAAATATACAAATTTTTAACGACTGATAATCGGAGTACTATCAATGTGGCCTAACGCTAATAGCGAAGAACTTATAGTGTTTTTTTGATACTTCAACAATTTCCAATCCGCTAAATTTTTACCTACCTCGTTACCGCTGGCGCTCAAACGAGGGGTAGCCTGACAGTTCTGGTTTTTCCTGTTTATTTGAGGTGTTTGAAATATTGAATTTCACGTTCGTGTTTTTTTGCTGCCTCTAAAGTATCAAACGTTCCAAGATTTCTGCGTTTTTTTGTTTCCGGATTTATTTTTATCGAATAAATACGGTATTCTCCGGTTTTCAGTTTTCGTATCATAATAATCAATTTAGAATTTTACCTTCCTGTGAAAAATTGATTTGGTAACTTCTGCTGCAACAACGTATAACACGACAATCAGCATTAAAAGCAGATAGGTTGTCAGGCTGAGCGGGCTGAAACCAAATACTGTACCAAGCGGGGTGAACGGTAAAATGAGTGTAATGAAAACAATTGACAGCGTAGCTATTAACAGGTATTTCCCAGGTTTGCTCCTGAAAAAAGGCTTTCGGCTTCGAATAACCAGTACAATGACTGATGCTGAGATTACGGATTCCAAAAACCATCCGGTACGGAATTCGCCTTCGTTGGCACGGAGCAAAAGCAAAAGCAGTCCGAAAGTCAGGTAATCGAATACTGAACTTAGCAGGCCAAAGGTAATCATGAACTTGCGAATAGCTTTGATGTCCCATCGCCTTGGGTAATTGATCATTTCTTCATCGACGTTGTCGGTGGCAATAGTCATTTCAGGAAAGTCGGTCATTAGGTTGGTAAGCAGAATCTGTTTCGGTAACAACGGAAGAAATGGTATAAAAAGCGACAATCCGGCCATGCTGAACATGTTTCCAAAATTGGCGCTGGTGGCCATAAACACATATTTCAGCGTATTGGCAAAGGTGGTTCGCCCTTCGCGCACACCTTCAATCAGTACGCTTAAATCCTTTTCGAGCAACACAATATCGGCAGCATCCTTGGCTACATCGGCTGCAGTATCCACTGAAATTCCAACGTCGGCAGCATGAAGCGCAGAGGCATCATTGATTCCATCGCCCATGTACCCGACCACATTCCCGGCCTTTCGCATGGCAATGATAATCCGTTCTTTCTGATTGGGTTCTATTTCAGCAAACACATCCACCGCTCCCACACTTCTGAGCAGCGCGGCATCGCTCATTTGATGTATTTCAGGACCCGTGAGGATTTTATTATCCGATAATCCCATTTTTTTACTGATGCTGGCTGCGACCAAATGGTTATCGCCTGTGATTACTTTAAGCGAAACACCCAGTTTCTTCAGGCTGTTGATCGTATCAGCGATATTTGCCTTGGGCGGATCGAAAAGTGTGAGAAATCCCAGAAAGGTCATATCCTTCTCATCGTCTTTGCCGATGGGCGATTCTGAAGTCAGGTTTTTGTAGGCAATTCCGATAGTGCGAAACCCATCGTTGCTGAAGGCTTCAAAGTGTTCCTGAATTTGCTTTTGCACCGATGCAATTTTCACCACACTTCCTTCCTTCATTTCTACCGTTGAACAAACATCGAGAATATTTGACAATGCGCCTTTGGTCACCATTAAATACGAATCACCTTGTTTCACTGATATGCTCAGACGTTTCCGCAGAAAATCATAAGGAATTTCATCATATTTTTGATATCCTTTCAGGTCAATCTTTTTAAAGTTCAGGATGGCTTCATCAATAGGGTTTGTAAAACCAGTTTCGTATGAAGCATTGAGGTAAGCGAAAAGAAATACTTTATCGCTCGCATCTCCATTCACATCGAGCGCAGATTCTACTTTAACGGTTCCTTCGGTGAGGGTGCCGGTTTTATCGGAGCAAATAATATTCATGCTACCAAAGTTTTCGATAGAGGCAAGCCGCTTTACAATTACTTTCTTTGCAGCCATTTTCTTGGCTCCATGTGCAAGGTTGATACTGATAATGGCTGGCAATAATTGTGGAGTTAATCCAACGGCAAGCGCCAGAGAAAAAAGAAAAGCTTCCAGAACGGGCCGCTGTAAATAAACGTTTATGGCAAAAATGATAACCACCAATACCAACGTTACCTCTCCAAGAAAATACCCGAATCGTCGAATGCCATGCTCAAAATCGGTTTCCGGCTCTTTGAGTTTGAGCCGCTCCGACACTTTACCAAACTCGGTGTTTTTGCCGGTTAGAATCACCAATGCGTTTGCCGTGCCGCTTACTACATGGGTTCCCATCCAAAGCGAATTTGTTCGCTGTGCAAGAGGTGTGTTTGCAGGTAATACCAATACTTCTTTTTCAACCGGGAAAGTCTCACCGGTCAGCATGGCTTCATCAACAAACACATCTTTTGATTCAATAATCAGGCAATCGCCCGGAACAATGTCGCCTGCATTCAGGATCACAATGTCGCCTGGAACAATATCTTCAACCGGAATTTCCACTTCTTTTCCGTCGCGAAGAACACCAGCTTTAATTTGAACCAGCGCCAGTAATTTCGCTACCGCATTGGAGGCGCTAAACTCCTGCCAAAAGCCAAGAAGCCCGCTAATGATGACGATGCTGAGAATAATGGAAGCATCGACGAAGTTGCGCAGGAACAACGACAAAACTGTTGCAGCTAAAAGAATAAGAATGATAGGGCTTTTAAACTGTCCAATAAGAAGCATGAATGTACCCGAGCTTTTTTGAGGTTTAATGCTGTTGGTACCGTAGCTGATGAGTCTTTTTTTTGCCTCTTCGGTGGTGATACCTTTTGCCGTAACCTGAAGTTTACTTAGTAATTCGGCGGTGGAGATACTCCAGAATGACGGTATGTTTTGATCCATGGTTTATATTAATTGTTTAGAAAGATAACATTTAAAACCATGTTATTGTTCTTCCGGTTCATCCAGAGAAATGCCAAATTAAATGTTCTACTTCATTTGTTCATTCCATCCTGATCGGTCGGGTGGAGTGGGAGTGTTAATCTTTTTTGGCGGATTTTCCTGCAACTGTTTCATCAATACTTCTACGGCTTTTTCGATGCAAGGATCTTCACCTTTGGCAAGTTGTTCGGGGCGGTCAATCACTTCAATGTCGGGATAAACACCTATGCCTTCGATGATCCATTGTTCGTTTTCGTCGTATATTCCGAACTGTGGAACAGAAATATATCCGCCGTCAACCAATCCGGCATTGCCCGACATTCCAACCAATCCGCCCCAGGTGCGCGTTCCAATCAGTTTTCCCAATCCTTTTTTTCTGAAATAATAAGGGAAAGCATCGCCACCCGACGATGAATAACCATTGGTAAGCATCACTTTTGGACCATTGTTGGCAACTCCCGGCGTTTTCATCGACGATAAACCACTGCGCTGCCAGTAACTGAGTGTTTTGCGTTCGAGCAGATTGGTCATCACATCAGGAATAAAACCGCCGCCATTGTACCGGTCATCGATGATCAGTGCATCTTTTTCGTTGTATTCATACATTCCTCGGTAAAGCTCGCGGTTCCCGTCAGTTGATGTGTTTGGCACATAAATGTATCCAATTTTTCCTCCTGAAAGTTTGTCAACCATGGCGCGGCGTTCGTTCACCCAATTCAGGTTAAACAGCTCAAGTTCGCTGGCAATGGGTCGGATGGTACTTGTCCGGGCTCCGCTTCCATCAGGTTTCGAACCAACGGTCAGTTCCACCATTTTACCAACTGTGTTTTCAAGTAATTCATAAGGATTCATGCTCAGGTTCAATTCTTTTCCGTTGATAGCAATCAGAAAATCACCTTCTTTCACATCCACTCCCTGTTCGGTTAGCGGCGAGCGACGGGCTTCGTTCCAGTTTTCGCCGGCATATATTTTTGTAATCTGGTATTTACCTGAAGCCGGGTCTGCTTTGAGTTCTGCGCCAAGCAAACCTGTATTTACCCGTTTTACCCGTTCAAAATCGCCCCAGTCGTCGTAACAGTGGCCAGTGTTGGTTTCTGAAATTATTTCTCCCAGAATGTAATCAAGGTCGGCACGGTGGCTGACATACTGCACCAACGGACTGTAACGATCGTGAATTCCTTTCCAGTCAATGCCGTGGATATTACTTTCATAAAAATAATCGCGGAAAATTCGCCAGCCGTCGGTATAAATCTGGTCCCATTCTTTTCGCGGATCAATTTTCATTACCATATCGTCCAGGTTCAGTTTGCCTGCACCCGATTTTTGTCCGGTAGTCAGTTTGGTAATACCAAAGTCTTCTCCTGACTGGTACATCAGCATTTTTCCATCCGTACTCACAATGGCCTGACCAACATGATCCATCACCTCTTCATCTTTTTTATCTTCGATACTAAATTTATGCAACGAACCTTCAGTGATGTACAAGATACCACCATCGACGGCTATTAAATTCCGATAACTTCCTGATTTCATCGGGAAGGCAGTAATCCTGGAATTAATTCCATCAAAATCAATCTGAACTTTTACAGGTTCGGCAACAGCAGGTTTTTCTTCTTTTTTATCTTTCTTTTCCTTTTTAGGTTCTTCTTTTGCCGCTTCGGCTTCTTTCACAGGTTCAACATCATTTTTGTCCTTGAATAGTTTCGGGCAGTCGGAACGCAGAGCAACAGCATAGATTTTTGCTGATTTGTTATACACGTAGTTAAACTCGAAACTGCTGAAATCAAGATTGAAATCGCGGTCGGAAAGGAAGTAAATGTATTTGCCATCATTCGAAAATACGGCTGAACCATCGTTAAACCTATCATCGGTCAACTGATGATTTTCAGAAGTTTCCAGGTTATATACCCAAACTGCACCTAGCCCATTTGCGCCTTCTTTGTCGTAAGCAATCCATTTCGAGTCAGGCGAAAATGAATAAGAGCGGATTTCTTGGCGGTCGGCATGGGTTACCACCGTTGTTTTTCCCGTTTCAACATCAATGAGTTTTAGTTGCAGTGTCCGGTCGAAATAAACCATGTATTTACTGTTTGGCGACCATTCCGCTTCATACATCCAGGCCGAAGACCCGTTTGTGAGCTGGCGGGGAGTTGCTCCTTTTTTGTTTTCGAGCAGGTAAATTTCGTATTCGCCCGAAGCATCTGAATAGTATGAAATGTATTTTCCATCAGGAGACCAGCGAGGATATATTTCACGGACACCTTGTGTGTTGGTCAGATCGTAGGTTGCACCATTTTCGGCAGGTACTGAGAAAATGTCGCCACGTGCTGAAATTAAGGCACGTTTTCCGGTTGGCGAAACTTCGAAACTTTGTACGAAATCCTTCACATTCTTGTAATAAGGAACAATGTTTGGATTGTCGAAATGAATATTTACGTTCACCTTTTCTTCTTTCCCGGTTTGTAGGTCCAGTTTGTAAAGGAACCCGCCGCTTTCGAAAACCAGTTGCCCGTTTTTTCCTGACGGCCACATGCAATCAAAATCGGCATGTGTGGTCAGCTGTTTCAATGCTTTTGTATTGGTATTGTACTGGTAAATGTTCAGTTTCAGGTCGCGGTCTGAAGCAAAATAAATGTTGTCGCCAAACCATGTTGGAAGCTGGTCGGTACCTTTAAAATCAGTAATTTGTTCCGAAGTATTTTTTTCCAGATCATAAATCCACAAATCAGAAGCGCGCCCACCTTTGTAGCGTTTCCATGTGCGGAATTCGCGATCGACAGGGGTAAAACATATCTTTTTATCATCAGGAGAAAAAACAGCAAAGCCACCATTTACGATGGGTAAAGGTTTTTCGAGACCGCCATCCAAACTAACCATGAAATATTTGCCGTTTCGGTCGCCAAAAGGTGTGCGGTTGGCACGGATCAATATGTTTTTACTGTCAGAGGTCCAGTCGAGTGGAACATCATCGAAACCACCACGAGGAGGCATCATCCCTACCGAATTGTAAAATGTTAATTGACGCGGAGTTCCACCGTTTGATGGCATTACATAAATCTGTCGGCTTCCGGCATATTCGCCTGAAAAAGCAATCCATTTTCCATCGGGAGAAATTTTCGGAAAAAGTTCCATTCCTGAATGAGAAGTAAGTCTGCGGGCTTCGCCGCCATTGGCATCGACCGACCAAATATCGCCAGCATAAACAAAGGCAATCAGATTTTTATTGATGTCGGGATACCGCATCAACCGGATATCGTTTTGCGCATTGGCTCCATAGGAAAGAGTCAGGCTAAAAATGATCAAACCCATTAATTTGAAAGTGAATTTTTGCATAGTTGTTTAGTTTGAAAAGATTGTTTGTTGGATTTATTGGTTGAACTTTTGATTGGTTCATTACATGGCATTTCCTTTTTTGTAACAACAAACCATAGACAGAATCGAATTTAATCAGATTTCCATTTTTATCAAACTCGCGGTTGACGTGAATATCTTCTTTCGGAGAAGCTTGGTTCGATTTGGATTTTTGTGCCGTCATCGTCAGTTGAAAGCCAAAAATCAAAGCCAGCAAAAGGATACAGCGCTTCATAGATATTGCGTTATTTGTTTCTGGTTCAAAAAAAATCTCAAATCAGGAAATTTTTTTTACAATTATTCTTAAAAAACTTTAAAAATATTTAGAAAAAACCGTAAGTTTTGACTTGTTTTGAATCGCAAAACCAAATCAAACAAGCATTAAGAGAATAATTTTTAAATATGTCTTGTTTTAATAAATTCGATTATCTTTATTCGCATCAATAAACTAACTGAATGGAAAAATTGAGGTTTCTGACCCAAGCTGATGAAAATGGTCGGATTGAAACGATTGAGATAGGAGGTTTACTTGTTTTGGAAACTGCCTTAGAGCTTAAAAGTGAGCTGGTTGATGTTGCGAATCGGTTAAGTAATAATGTGAAAATTACTATTTGTGATTTGGAAGAAATGGATCTTTCAGCGGCACAGCTATTAGTTGCATTCATCAGACAGATGAACCAAAAAGAGCTGAAATTCCAGATAGAATGGAATATAGGCAAAGAACAGAAGTCACTTTTTGTAAATGTTGGGATTGGAGTAGAATTATTTATGAATAATTAATATGTCAAAACAAATTTTAATCGCTGATGATTCTAAAAGCATAAGGGAAGTATTAGCTTTTAGTCTGAAGAATGCAGGATATAAGGTTTTTGTGGCGTCGGACGGGATGGATGCATTGAATTTTTTTGACGGAAGATCAATTGATTTGTTACTGACCGATTACCACATGCCAAATATGAATGGGTTAGAACTGATTGTTAAAGTACGAGAATTAGAAAATTACAGATATATTCCGGTTTTAGTTCTTACAACTGAAAACCAAAGCAGCATTATTAAAGAAGCAAAGAATTCCGGCGCAACTGGCTGGTTGTTAAAGCCTTTTAATGCTGATAAACTTATACAGACTTTAAGAAAAGTGATTCGTTGATGAAGTCATTTCAGAAGAAATTTAGAGAGGAAGTCAAGGAGTATTTTGAGCGGTTGGAATCCGGATTACTTCTTTTAGAACAGGACCCAAAGAATCATCAGGTAATAGATGAAATCTTCCGGATCATGCATTCCATGAAAGGTACAGGAGGTATGTTCGGCTATGATTTGCTCAGCGATGTTACCCATGATCTGGAATCATTGTATGAGATTTTCAAGTCAAAGAAGGTTCAAATTACCTCCGAGGTGATCAGTTTTACCTTAAAATCAATTGACGGACTTAACGACTTGCTAGTTCAGGAACCTACAAAAGAACACTTTTCGCTGGCTGAAAAGATGAAATCAGAAACCCAGCAACTAATTAACCGACTGAATCCAATTGAAGTAAAAGAAAAGGAAATTGAGGTTGAAATTTCTGATAGTACACCAATTATAAGATCTAACGGTAACCATCAAACCACCAGTTTTATATCTTTTATACCTGATGAAGGTATTTTTAGCAATGGGACCAATCCGCTATATCTCATTGATGAGCTAAATGTTTTGGGAGAATGCAATATTCAGATTTTCTTTGACCATTTACCTGAGCTTACTCTGGTCGATCCTGAAAAATGTTATGCTTCCTGGAGAATGTTCATTGCAACCTATGAAGATATTGCAACCTTGAACGATGTTTTTATTTTTGTTAACGATCAGGCCAAAATTGAAATTGAAAAAGTTGCGGACGGAAATGTTGTCCGCAATGAAGCAATTATGGCTGATTATCTGAGTAAACGACTTAATAAGGAAATCTGGATTCCATTGGAATTGGAGCAAGTTGGAATAGATTTGGTGAATGAAATTTTTCAGTCAGAACAAAAAGCAGAAACTGTAAATGATATAATTCTTTCAGATGAAAGCTCTAAATCGACAACTGTTTCAAGTGTTGTTGCTGTCGATTCTATTCGGGTTGATTCTCAGAAGATTGATCAATATATGAATTTAGTGAGCGAATTAATCACGATTCAATCGAGGCTTGATTTGGTGTCGTCAAAAATTAAAAATCCTGATCTTGAGTTGGTTACTGAAGCTCTTGATAAAATTAGCCGGCAACTTCGTGACAATGCCTTCGACATGAGTTTGATTCCGCTCAACAGCATAGAAGTTCGGTTTAAACGTTTGATTCATGATTTATCCAAATCACTTGACAAAAAAGTAGAGTTGGTATCCATCGGAATGGAAACTGAGCTTGATAAAAATATCATTGAAAAGCTGATTGAACCTTTGCTGCATATTATCAGAAATTCACTCGATCATGGAATAGAAAGTCAACAGGTACGAGCTACAAAATCAAAAAAAGCAGTTGGAACTATTACGATAAAGGCATCAACAGTAGGTAGTTATGTTCAAATAGAAATTTCTGACGATGGTGCCGGATTGAATACAGTAAAAATTCGTAATAAGGCCATTTCGAAAGGACTTATTAATGAACAAGATAAGCTCTCAGATGACGAAATATTCAACTTGATATTTGAACAAGGATTTTCTACTTCTGAAGCTGTGACGGATGTTTCCGGACGTGGCGTTGGTATGGATGTTGTTAGACGCAAGGTTCAGGAAATGAGAGGATTGATTAAAATTGAATCGGAACTTGACCGTTATACCAGATTTATTATTAAACTGCCACTTTCGCTTTCAATTATAGACGGATTACTCACCAGGGTGGGCGAAAGTTTTTATGTTGTTCCTTCATCCGGGATTAAAAAAATATACTCGATAAGCCCAACGGTGCTTAAAAAAGATTTCAGACAGATAGTTGTACTAGATGGAACCCAGATTCCATATCTGAATATGCGCGAAGAATTTGAAAAAGACGTTAAAACACCTGATAACCTGTTTGTTATAACTGTTGCTTTCGAAAATCAGGTTTTCGGTTTGGTTGTTGACGAAGTGATCCACGAATATCAGGCGGTAATTAAACCATTGGGAAAACTTTTAAAGGGACAGGATGTCTTTTCCGGAGCCAGCATATTGGGAAACGGACTTTTAGCATTGGTGCTTGATACAAACAAGATTATTCAAAAATATTCATAGAGATGGCTGCAGAAATAATGTACGGACTAAATTCCTATTTTACTTTCCGAATTGGAAGCGAAATATTTGCTGTGAACATTGGAAATATGACCAAAATTCTTGAATTGTCTGATATTACCAAAGTACCTAATTCACCAAGGTACTTTAAAGGTATTATCAATCATTTCGGAGATGTTTTGCCGGTTTTCGATGGTAGGCTCAAATTTGGTTTTCCTGAAACTGAAAACACAAAAAACACCTGTATTTTGGTTCTGGTTGTCGAAATTGATGGTCAACCAACTACCACTGGTATTATTGTCGATTCGGTTGAAAAGGTCTTGATATTTGAATCTGAACAAATTCAGCCGGCACCTACAGTCGGAAAAGGTTTTAACAGCGAATTTATTTATGGAATTGCGACTGTTGATGGTGAATTTGTAATCATTCTGAATATTGAAAAAATATTTTCGGAAGAAGAAATTAATTTGATAAATACTATTGAATAAATAACTACCTAAATATCTGGCTATGAGAATTGTTGATATGAAAATACGTACAAAACTGATTGGAACCTTTGGGATACTGATTCTTATCAGTTTGATTTTGAGTGTATATTCGGTTGCAACCCTGTTGCTTTTCAGAACGGATATCAATTCGTTTGCCAACGAATTTCTTCCCCAACTCGAACTTTCTACTAAAATTAATACCCACACTCAAGCATTGGCTGCTAATATGGAAGGGTATTATTTAACCGGTAAATCCCAATACTTTAATTTGGGTAGAGTCGAACTGGACGCACTTAAGCAAGCCTTGGGCGAAGGGGAAGAGTTACTTAAGGGATCATCAAATCTTTCAGAGTTAGAGCAAAACCTTAGCGAGGCAGCGATTCAGATTCCTAAATATGAACAGATTATGCTTATGACCTATAAAATAAATCAGGATATCTTACTTCTGAAAGGTAAAGCTGTTCGACTGCAAGCACCAAAGCTCAATGCCAAAGTTAAACCAGGAAAGAAAGTGGTTGCGAAAGTAGAAAAAGCTTCGACTGAGAACCTTGTAGTTGATAATAGCCTTTCAGGTAAACTTGCAGAACTTGAAGATTTACGAAAAACGAACGCTACAATTTCAGAAACGCTCGTTAAGAATTCAAATAATCTTAGAAATTCAGCCATTTCATATACTACCGAAATTGCAAAGGGCTTCAATAAATCGATCACAACATCTATTTACTACAATTTAATTTTAACTCTTCTCTCATTAATAGTGGCAGTTTATATTGCTTTCTATTTGGCCCGGCTCATCACACGCCCATTACATCTGGGAATCGAATTCGCACGTAAAATGGCTAAAGGCGATTTGACAGCTGAAATTGACATCAATCAAAAAGACGAAATTGGAATGCTTGCCAACAACCTTCAAATAATGGGAACCCGTATCAGGGAGGTGATTGGATATGTTGCTTCAACTGCTGAAAACATGGCATCAGCAAGTCTCCAGTTAAGTTCTACCTCTCAGTTTGTGTCACAGGGTGCTTCTGAACAGGCTTCAGCTGCCGAAGAAGTTTCGGCTGCTATTGAAGAAATGGCCGCTAATATTCAGCAAAACAAGGAGAATGCCAAACAGACGGAGCATATAGCCGCCAAGGCCGAAAGTGATATTTACAACGGAAATGAAAAAGTAACCAAAACTGTAGAAGCTATAAGTGAAATTGCCGATAAAATATCAATCATTGGTGACATTGCATTCCAAACCAATATACTTGCTTTGAATGCAGCTGTTGAAGCAGCTAGAGCAGGCGAACACGGACGAGGCTTTGGTGTTGTAGCCGCAGAAGTTGGAAAATTGGCCGAACGAAGTAAACTGGCTGCTACTGAAATCAATAAACTTACCAAAACAAGCGTTTTCAATGCTGAAGAAGCTGGTAAACTGATGAAAGAGATAGTTCCTGATATGCAAAAAACTTCAAGGCTTATTCAGGAAATTTCGGCTGCCAATTTAGAGCAAAGTGCAGGTGCCGATCAGATTAATGGAGCAATTCAGCAACTAAATATGGTAACGCAACAAAATGCTGCAACCTCCGAAGAACTTTCAACCAATGCTGTTGAATTGTCTGCTCAGGCAGAACAACTGCAAAAAATTATCTCATTCTTTAAGGTAGGGAAAAATGAAGAGGAGGAAGTTCATTCTAAAAAGAAACAGAAGAACTTGCATACGGAAAATGTCGCGGTGGTTAACAAACCTAAAAAAGGAGTAGTTATTGATCTTGATGAGCCAGATAGTCCGGATGAAGGTTTTGAGCGATTCTAATCGCAGAGCTGTGTGATGTGATATATTGTGTTTACAGACAGTTTTTTATAACGTTAACTATTTAGATTAGACTTCTAACGGAATATCGTGAAATTGGACATTATTCAAATATCAGATACATTGTTTCTCAAACTAGGAAACCTAATCTCTCAGAGGTATGGAATTAAAATGCCCATTGAGAAGAAGATCATGTTTCAGTCTAGGTTGCAAAGGCGTTTGCGTGAACTTGACATGATTTCGTTTGAAGAATATGCTGATAGGTTATTGGAAAACCAAGGGAATACAGAAGAATTCTCTATTATGGCTGATTATATTTCGACCAATAAAACTGAGTTCTTCAGGGAAAATGCGCATTTTAGCTTTCTGACCAATACGGTTCTCCCCAAAATCCAAAGTCAGTCCCCTGCTTTCCGGATTCCGCATGTGAGTATTTGGAGTGCAGGCTGTTCAAGCGGTCAGGAGTCGTATTCCATTTCAATCACCATCGAAGAATTCATGCGTTCTTCAGGGTTTAAATTGGGATATTCTATCACGGCGACCGATATATCAACACGGATGCTTAAAACAGGAAAAGAGGCAATTTATCCAATGTCACTGGTTGATGATGTGTCAATGGATTTAAAGCAAAAATATTTTCTGAAAAGCAAGGGTTTGAATGATTCGAAAGTACGGGTAGCAAAAGAAATACGCGATAGGGTTCGCTTTGATTATTTGAATCTGATGGATGACAGTTATCATCTTAAAGACACTTTTAATGTTATTTTTCTGAGAAATACATTGATTTATTTTGATCCCCCGACACAAAAGAAAGTATTGAGCAAAGTATTGGAACGATTGGTTGATGGTGGATTTTTGTTCATTGGCCATTCAGAGTCGCTCATTAATATGAACTTACCTATCCGATCGATTGCTCCAAGTGTTTACGTTAAAAACAAATTAGGATAAAATGAATAATTCCAGAACTGAACTTGAAAATGAGTTGGAAAATTATCGAAGACAGCTTTTACAACTCCGTACTGAGAATGAAGAATTGCTCACGAGCCTTCATACTGTCAACGAAAAACTATGTGATTCAGAACGACTGAAGGGTCATTTTATTAGCAATATTACCAACGAAATTATCAATCCGTTTGCGAGTATATTGGCTCTTGCCGATAATATACAGCATTTAAAGGAGGGCGAAATTTCATCGGCTCACCGTATGGCTGATTTGATTTTTGAAGAAGCTTTTCATCTTGATTTTCAGCTACAGAATATTTTTGCAGCCGCCCAAATCGAAGCAGGTAAGGTTGATTTGAAAATAGTTTCCTTCAATTTAAAAGATTTTGGTACTTATATACAGGAATATTTTAATGACCAACTTCAGAAATTGAAAATTCAGCTTAAGATCAGTTATTTAAACGAGTTAGGATCAGAAGATGAGCACTTTAAGTTCATTTCTGACAGGGAAAAACTTGATTTGATGTTGAAGAACCTGATAAGCAATTCAATTAAATTCAGTTATGAAGGTTCAACAATTGATGTGGAATTTGTTTATGAAAATGGAGTTCTTTCAATTGAGGTCTCCGATTACGGTAAAGGAATACATCCGGAGGATCGTAAGGTCATTTTTGATCGCTTTAAACAATTGGACGAGAAGATCAATTCGATTAATACAGGTCATGGCTTAGGCTTATCCATTGTTTTAGCGTATGTAAATTTATTGGATGGAAATGTTAGCTTGAACGATAATTTTAATGGAGGGACACGAATAACTATATCAATTCCAGAGAGTGAGGAAGTCGATGATTGGGATGATCTGGAGGGGTTTTTACTTGATTCGGCAACAAGCTACTAATGAATAAAATTAGGCATACGACGCATTTTCTGCATCCTTCAACAATTTGGATCAGCAAGGAACCGCAATGGATAACTACGGTACTGGGATCGTGTGTCTCTATTTGTTTGTATGATAAAAAAAAGAGCATTGGTGGAATCAACCATTTTATGCTTCCATATTGGAATGGTGAAGGGCTTGAATCGCCCAGATATGGAAATGTGGCGATCCTTCAGTTATTCCAGAAAATGCTTGACCTTGGCGTGAAAAAAGAAGATATTGTATGTAAAATTTTTGGTGGTGCTGAAGTTCTTGGCGATCAGCCATCTATATTTAATGTTGGACAACGAAATGTTGAATTGGCACGTAAAGTAATTTTGGAGATGGGAATTCCGGTAGTGAGTTCCAGTACAGGTGGGAAACAGGGCCGTAAAATTCTTTTTAATACCGGAACTGGTGAAGTATTACAAAAGTATCTTGCTAAAACAACTCAAAACGATTTAAAATGCACCGCAAAATTAAAGTACTCGTAGTTGATGATTCTGCTGGGGTACGTGATACTCTGCAGCAGATGTTAAATCAGGATCCGGATATCGATGTAACTGGCACTGCCATTGATCCTTATGATGCTGTGAAAAAAATTGCAGAGAATCTTCCCGATGTTATTACATTGGATATTGAAATTCCCCGAATGGATGGTCTCACGTTTCTTGGCAAATTAATGAAACAGCATCCTATTCCGGTGGTCATTATTTCTTCCCTGACCGGCGAAGGATCTGATATCGGGATTAGAGCGCTTAAGCTTGGCGCCTGCGAAATTATTACCAAACCCAAACTTTCCACGCCCGAGCAGATGGAGGAATATAGTATCCGAATTATCGATGCTGTAAAAGCTGCAGCCCTGACCGGACGAACTAAACTGAGACCAAGGAAGGCATTGGTGGATGAATATATTAAATTAAATTCTGTTGATAATCAGGATGAAATTATCTCTTCGCCCAAATTACATTCTGAAAAAGTCATTCTGATTGGTGCATCTACTGGTGGTACCGAAGTAATTTCAAAAGTACTTAAGAACCTGAGGACAGATCTTCCTGGAATCCTTGTCGTTCAGCACATGCCCGGAGAGTTTACCAAAGCTTATGCCAATCGGTTGAACAATGAATGTAAGCTTAATGTGAAAGAAGCTGAAGACGGTGATGTGGTGCATCGCGGATGTGTATATGTTGCCAATGGGTTTAGTCATTTGTCTTTAATAAAAGAAGGCGGAGTATACAAATGCAAACTTGAAAAGGGACAATTGGTAAACCGTCATCGCCCATCTGTTGATGTGCTATTTCACTCAGCAACCAATTTCCCAGGTAAAAATATTATTGCTATAATAATGACAGGAATGGGTGCCGATGGTGCCAGAGGCTTACTTGAACTTTCTGAAGCCGGTGCCATGACCTTTGCTCAGGATGAAAAATCATCGGTTATTTTTGGAATGCCAAAAGAAGCTATTAAGTTGAATGCTGCTAAAATGATAGTTAACCCTGAAGAACTTGCCAATTGGCTAAATACGACACTTTAGGAAAATGAGAAATAATGAACAACCTTCTAAAGTACTGATTGTTGACGATGTTCAGCTAAATCTCGATCTGATGAAAGAAATTCTGTCGGATCAGGGATACATGATTGCTACGGCAAAAAATGGCAAATCGGCCCTTGCCAAAGCAAGGGCTCATAAGTTTGATTTAATTTTGCTCGATATTGTACTTCCCGATATTGATGGATTTGAAGTTTGTTCCTATTTGAAGTCTAACCCCCAAACACAAGACATTCCAATTATCTTTTTAACAGCAAAAAAAGAAAAAGACAGTTTAATCAGAGGGTTTCAGCTGGGGGCAGTTGATTACATCCCCAAACCATTCAGTAAAGAAGAACTTGTGGCAAGGGTAAACCTTCACCTTACCCTTCGCAAAACGCAGGAAGAATTGATACGTTCGAAAGAGCTGGCAGAAGCCGCTGTTCATACAAAATCCACTTTTTTGGCAAACATGTCCCACGAAATCAGAACTCCGATGAACGGAATTGTTGGGATGGTCGATATTCTAAAAAGAACACAACTTACTGAAGAACAACTTGAATTTCTGGATATTATTGAAATATCAAGTGAGAATTTACTGGCGATAATCAACGATATTCTCGATTTTTCGAAAATTGATGCAGGACAGATTACCTTCGAAAGCATCCGCTTTTTTGTGAATTACGAAGTGGGCGAGGTTATGAAAATGCTCAATTACAAGGCTGAACAGAAAAAATTAAAATTTACTTACTATATTGCTCCCAATGTTCCTGAAATGATAATTGGCGATCCGTTGCGTTTGAAACAGGTGCTAATTAACCTGTGCAGCAATTCCATTAAATTTACATCAGAAGGGTTTGTGAAAATACGGGTTGAAGTTGTAAACAGCAGCGAAACAAAAGTCCGTCTGAAATTTGAAGTCGAAGACTCAGGAATTGGGATTTCTCCGGAAAATCAGTTGAAATTGTTTAAATCTTTTTCTCAGGCAGATTCATCAACAACCCGAAAATTTGGCGGAACTGGATTGGGATTGGTTATCTCTAAGAATCTGGTGCAGCAAATGAATGGAAATATCGGGGTTATCAGCGAAGAAGGAAAGGGTGCTATTTTCTATTTTGAAGCTGAATTTGGTATTGTTGCTCAAAGCATTTCAGTTCCGGAAACCAACGATAAAGACCAACCGGAATTATCAGATTCAAAGCTTAAAATACTATTGGCTGAAGACAATGTGATTGTTCAAAAAGTTGTTATTCTAAATCTTAAAAAAATGGGTCACCGGGTAAGTATGGCTGACAATGGTATTAAGGCCGTTGAGATGTTCAAGAATGAGCCGTTCGATTTAATTTTTATGGACATTCAAATGCCTGAAATGGATGGTGTTGAAGCCACTGTTTTGATCAGGGAATGGGAACAAAACAACAATGTCAAAAATCCGGTTCCAATTGTTGCTATGACTGCAAATACACTTCAAAGTGATAAGGATAGGTTTATCTCTGTAGGCATGAGTGATTACTTGGGTAAACCATTTAACAATGCCGAATTGACCCAGGTACTTGAACGGGTTCACAGGAAATTAAAACGTAAAAATATCGAGGCAACTCTGTTAAGTCGAAATTGAGGTTCTTTATCAAATACTACCGAGAATCTTGCCGAATTTAATCGTTACCTTGCGGTTCCCAAAATAATATAGGCACCAAATTGCTTTTCCTCGGCGGGTTCAACCAATGAAAGAAATCCGGAACTAAGTTTACCATTTCTCATTTTTAAAGGAAGTTTCTGAACTTTTTCTGTTGCGAATCTATGAAAATCACCGCGCGATCCATAATACAACTCAAATTTTCCAGTCGTACTTTCTTCTATTCTCTTTTCGATCAACAAGGTAAGAATTCCCATATTCATCCGGCTGTTTATTTCGATACAGGGCTGAATTTTCAAGCCTTTCTTGCCGCGGTATATCATCGCGTCAATCCCTAAAAATCCCCGATGCAATTTCGTATAAACAGTATGTCTTAATGCTTCCTTCAGTCTAACTGCTGTTCCACTGATCATTTCTTCCGTTTGCACATAAATTTCAGAGGAGCCATGTTTCTCAATTCCAGGATGAATAAAGGTGCTTTTGTATTGTCCGTTCGAGTTGGTCTCGAAAACTGAATAACCCAGATACTCTGGTTCTCCGGTGTTGGAAATTTTAAACTGAAATGAGAAATCTACAATTTTATCCAGAAAAGGCTCAGCAATCAGGTATTTCTGCTGATTAATAACACCAGAAATCCACTGCCTGTTCGAAGCATTGAGAACTGGTTTCCTGATGATCTGAATTCCACGTCCGGATGAACTTAACGGCGCTTTCAGAACTACGGGAATCTGTTTTTTCAACAGGTCTTCAATCTCATCAATAGAAGTAATTTTTCGCCCGATAATTTCTTTTTCAATGAAAAAATCATGTGGGTTTTGTTCCAAAATTTCAGTTAAAAAACATAACGAAGTAATTCGTTCATAGAGTGTTTTATGCTCGTCGGTCCAGCTAAATACGGGACTTTCACGAAATTCAAGAGAACATTTAGCTTTCAAATCCTTCAGGATAAAATGAGCCGCTGGACTCCAGCCCCATGGGAAAATGGAGTTAATTGAATCTGTTTTTTTTGAAATTAGTTCTTCCAGAGAGCAAAAATCAGGCAATTCAAACCCGGCATCGGTCAATCTATTAATGAATTCGGTTGATGGTTTCTTCTCAGTCAGTACAAAATCGCTGGAAGTGCCGAACACAAAGGGCAAAACCGAACAATCCTTTTCAAAATCGCGCAACAATTGTGGCGGCATATAGCTGAATGACCCATTGGCCACAGCCAATTCGCAGGTCGGATTAAAATAGAAAACATCATTGGTCATAGGTAAAACCTGATTGAAATGACAAATATATAGTTAGCAAGATACTTTTTTATGATTTAGCGAAAAATAAACATCCAATTCTCACGATCAGGAGGAGAAAATCTACGTTCAACAACGACTTCAGAAAAAACAAAAAGAACAATTCGAATGATAATGGTGCAAACATTTACTTGTGCATCGACAGGAAATTGAGGATCGCGGTGTTCAGAAAGTCTTGCTTCAGATTTTTGAGACTGATGGGCGGAATGACTGAGAGAAAGGCTCTGGAATACCTGAGAAAACTCAAAGAGGAAAAGCATTTTCAAAGGAAAATATTGATTTGATGTTAAAAAATATTAATTGCAACGAACAAAATTAGAATTGAATGTCTTGGTAAGTATAAATGCGTACCTTGGTGGTACAAATACTTATCAAATCGCTTTTGCTAAAAAATGTTAGTGATGTCTGATATGATTAATTTATATGAATTGTCTGAATTATAGCGAATTAAATACTAATTTATTTTAAAAATTAGATGCCATGAAAACTCCGTTTTTTTTTATAGGTAAAAAATTATCGCGGGTGACGCGCCAATGGTTGCAAAAGCAACAAGTTCAGTTTATTGAACAACCTTTTCCTGTTGAGCAGTTTGTAGGCGGAATGTTTGATGCCTACTTGTTCTTCAGCCCAACAGGGATCGACAATTTTAAAGCTTCAGGTAATTTTTCGAATCCTTCATCGGTTGTTTTGGCCAACGAAAACTCAACTGCCCGCGAAGCCTGGAAGTTATTCACGAATAAAGTATATCTTTCACCTGAAAATGAAGAATTGTCGTTCGTTCAATACTCTTATGCCCGTTGGATGAAAGAGAACAACAAATAGCTTTAACCCTGTTACATGGAATCAGAAAAAACAACAATTTCCATTCTTGGATGTGGATGGCTGGGAGTGCCGTTGGCAAAGCATTTTCTGAGGAAAGGCTTTGCTGTAAAAGGTTCGGTTACCTCTCCTGAAAAATTCGGGTTTCTCAGCAAGGCGGATATTTTGCCTTTCCAGATTATTTTATCCGATACAGAAGTCATTTTGGATGATCCGGATTTTTTCCGATGTGACGTGTTGATTATTTCTATTCCACCCCGAAGAATTGACCGGATTGAACAAGTTTTTCCTTCGCAGATCAGGCGATTGATACCATTTATTAAGAATTCCGGAATTCGAAAGGTGATTTTCATTTCATCCACTTCTGTTTATCCTGAACAAAACCAGCTTGCTCGTGAGAATGATCTGATGGTTCCTGATAAAGCCAGCGGAAAGGCCTTGGTCGAAGCCGAAAATTTACTGGTTGAACAATCAGAATTCGAAATAACCATTGTTCGGTTTGGTGGATTGATAGGCGCTGACCGCAATCCTGCCCGTTTTCTCCTGAAATCGTCGCAGTTAATAGAAAATGCTCCTGTCAATCTGATTCACCAGGATGATTGCATCGGAATTATTTCGGCTATCGTTGAAAAGGAACTTTGGGGCGAAACACTGAATGCTTGTTGCCCCGAACATCCGATGAAAAAGGACTTTTATGAAAAAGCCGCCTTTTTATCCGGATTACCAACTCCTGAAATTTCAGAGCAAATTGCCAGTTTTAAAACCATCGACAGCAGTAAACTCATCCGCTTGCTCAACTATCAGTTCATTTATCCAAGTCCGATGGACTATCTGGACTCTTTAGATACAAGGCAAAAGTAAAAAGGCAAAAATTTAAATAGAAAAAACAGTATCACAAACTATTCATTCATAGTGATATTTCCATCGTTAGTGCAGATTCAGGCAGTGAATTAAGCCACTTCCAGACTTTTCTTCGCTTTCCGGTACAGGTAGGAATTAAAAATGTTCCTTTTTGCAAATCGTAATTGCTTGTCAGAATTGACCATTTTAATATACACATTTCTCGGAACACCGAAGTATTCATAAGTAGAACCGTCTAAGAATGTAACTTCAAGTAAAAGTCCTTTGTGCTTGAAATCGACAATATTTGATTCAGAAATTGTAGTGTTGTATTCTTCCGTATTTGCAGCAATGGTTTCGGGCGAAATACTCACCAGAAAATGGTAAGCATCAATAATTTGCCTGCTTTTTTGTTCTGCTACAGTAAACATTTCATCGCCTTCCTGGAACTTATCAGGATGCCATTCCTTTACCAGATTTCTATAGGTTGTTTTTAGTGTTTTAAGATCGGTGTCTTGCTCAACATTGAACAATTTCTTGTATTCATTAACACGCTTCATAGATGTTCTTTTCTTAATTTACTGATTGATGGAATATTAACCGAGTTAAATTCCTGAATTTTAACAAGCCGCAAAAGTACATCTTTAAAAGTCTTGAATGCTAAGCGTATGTTATTTCTGTGCTATTTTAGAAATTTATGTAAGTGATTTTTTTTGTTTTGCCATTCTTCGACGTTTAACATGTTTTAAAACTGTCTGTTATCGAAGACGACACTTGAAAATGAAAGTTACCAATATCTTCATTCGAATGCAGAGAAACCAAGGGGCTGAAAAGACAGCTTATTCCAAATAACTTCAATTAACCGTAAAAAATCCGTCTTTGCCAGACATTTTTCGTCGGGTCGCAGCAAAAATGAAAGCCAAATGAACAGTTTATGTTGTATATTTACAAAACATAAATTATTCTGATTTCTAAACATTTAAATCTAAAACACATGTTTCTAATTTTCATTGGTTTTGCAGTAATCGTAATCGGTTTTGTGATTGCAAAAAACGAATCGCCCGTTAAGCCATACAGTGGAATGATCCGGATTGTTGGATTTCTGATTTTACTGGTAGGTGCAGGATTGGCTTCAGTAAAGCAAATTGAACCCGGCTATGTTGGTGTTCAAAAACTCTTCGGTAAAGTAAACCGTAATATTCTTGAAAGCGGATTGAATGTGATTAATCCATTGGTGGAAGTTGTTACTTTTGACGTACGCACCCAGAACTACACCATGTCGGGCGTACACGACGAAGGAGATAAAGCAGGAGATGATGCTATTCGTGTATTATCAGCTGACGGACTTGAAGTTATCATTGATTTGACGGTGCTTTACAAGGTGATCCCAAATGAAGCACCGCGTATTCTAAGTGAAATTGGCACCGATTACCGGAACACCATTGTTCGCCCAATTTGTAGAACTAAAATCAGGGATAATGCCGTGTATTATGATGCCATTGCGTTATATTCTTCGAAGCGCGATGAATTTCAGTCTAGAATTTTTAAAACAATTGAGAGTGATTTTAAAAGCAGAGGATTAATATTGGAACAACTACTTGTACGGAATATCACCTTACCTGAGTCAGTAAAGGCAACAATTGAATCTAAAATTAATGCGGAGCAGGAAGCACAAAAAATGACCTTTGTACTTCAGAAAGAAAAACAAGAGGCAGAACGTAAACGTGTGGAAGCGCAAGGGATTGCTGACTACCAGAAAATATTAAGCACCGGATTGAGTGATAAACAGCTTCAGTATGAAATGATTAAAGCTATTGCCACTTCACCAAATGCCAAACTCATCATCATGGACAGCAAAAAGGGAAGTCCGATAATAGTTGATGGGAAATAGGAACTAAAATTTAAGTTATAAGTCAAAAAATCCTGTTTGTGGCAGGATTTTTTGGCTTAATGATGCAATTGAAAAACCAACCGATGTTATCGGGAAACTTGTAGAATGGCTTGAGCAAATTTAAAGCCTGTACTTTAAAGTAACCAAAGCCCCATTGTTTGTAAATGAAAAGTAGAAATCTCTATTTTTATATGCATAGCCGGTGGAAGTACTCTCACCATTTGTAAAAGAGTAATTAATCGAAGGGTTTATCTCAAAACCTAACAACATGGAAGGATTAATTTTATAGAAAAAACCTAGACCAAAGCCAATTCCGGGACTATATTTATAAACATCAATATCTCTTTGATTAACTGGTATACTTGGATTTTCAATAGTATATTTTGTATGATTATAAAGCATTTGTACATTCATTCCATAATTGAATTCCAACTTGTTAATTGATTTTTGCTTTTCAATTCCGATAAGCAATCCTCCATTAATTTGTGAATCTTTTGTAATGAAAGAACCCACACTTGGTATATTTTTATGAAAACTTCCTTCCAAATCAATTACTCCCACTTTAAACCACAGATCATTAGAAATCGATCGTGCATATTTTAATGATAGATTGTCGAAACTCAATTTACTTGTTGAAACTGAAATTTCATTTTTCAGAACTGATTTTTCATCTGATTCCTGAGCATAAACTGCCCAATTGAACACAAACAATAAACAAACAATTGAATAGAATAATTTTTTCATGGCTAAAGTTTTTAAGTTTTAGTTCAATAACGTGAAGAAAGCATAATTATTATTGGTTATTAGTATTCTGATGGATAAAGGCGTTATGATCAGGAAATTTATTCTAATTTCGAAGGATAGAAAGTAAAATCACTTTGTTATTTCAAATTAATTCGAAAATAAAGTTGAATGATGTCCAGACTTTCCATTGTAATAGTAATTGGAGTTTTATTTTGCTCGTGTGCTACCTTAATCAATCAGCGGACTTGCGATGTGAATGTGCATGCTGATGTTGACTCTTTGAAAATTTGTGTAAACAACGACACCTCCAGGTGGTTAAGTACGCCAACCTGGATTTATCCGGAACGTTCCAGAAATGATTTGTTGATCACAGCTAAAAAAGATGGAATAGAAAAGCAAATCAGTGTAAAACGCCGATTATCAACGGCATTCTGGCTGGGAAATATGTTTTCCTCTATTGGTGTATTTGGCTATGCCATTGATTTGGCAAGCCAGAAAAGATTTACTTACCCGCATTATATTTCGCTTGATTTCAATTCGCCCAAACTATACTCCACTTTAAAGTATAAGACTTGGATTCGACCAGAGAAAAAGCTTTTGAATTTAAAGCTTTCGATTCCTGAAGGGAACTTTTTTTATCTAAATAAGGGGCATGGTTATGGTAATTCATTTGGCTTTTTAGGTATTTCAGGAGGAGTTGAGTATTATTTTACTGATAAGTATTGCCTCAATATGGATGTTGGGGCATTGACTGATTTTATGGTGCCATTTCCAGCTCCGGTTGATTACGAAGGTGGTTACGACCGATCATCTGCAATTTATGGTGATATTCAGATTGGTCGTGATTTCAATCGGGTTCATTGCGACTTAGGTTTTCAATTTAATAGAACTTCATACTATGAAAGGGAAACAGTAGAGTTGTTTCCTGAATATATCGACAGCCTAAAATATTCTAAATTTCAGAATAATGTTGGTCTGGCATTGTCAGCGTATTACCGGATTTCCAATGGCTTTAATATTGGACTTAATTATTATCCCTCATTTTTATCATGGGATCATTCTAAAGTACAAATCCATTACGGCCATTTGTTGTTTTTTGAGTTTATTTTCAAGTTCGAAGCATTTCGACCAAAGAAGAAAAAATGAGATAATATCATAATAAATAAGGCAACCCCAATTGGGCTGCCTTATTTTATTAATTTGTGTTCTGAATTTTATTATGCCAGAACTTCTTTTACCTGTTTGTAAACATTCTCGGCAGTAAATCCAAGTTTCTCATCCAGAACGGTGTAAGGAGCTGAGTAGCCAAAAGATTCCAATCCAAATACTTTGCCGTCGGCACCAACCAATCCTTCCAGATTAACAGGTAATCCGGCAGTTAGTCCGAATTTTTTAACTCCGGCCGGCAATACACTCTGCTGGTATTCTTTGCTTTGGCTGCGGAACAATCCTTCAGAAGGAACTGAAACGATCCGGCATTTGATGCCTTCTTTTTCGAGTAATACTTGTCCTTCGACCAATGTAGCTACTTCAGAACCACTTGCCAGCAAGATTACATCTGGTATTCCTTCTGAGTCGGTTACAATGTATGCACCTTTTCCGGCCTGTTGAGCTTCGGCATAACGATCGCCTTTTGACGGAAGGTTTTTGATATTTTGACGTGATAAAATCAACGCGGTTGGTGAGTCTGTATTTTCAAGAGCCAGTTTCCATGCTACAGTGGCTTCTTCGCTATCAGCCGGACGAAGCACCAATGTTGAATTTTTGCCATGGTGATTTTTTAGTTTTTCCATCAGGCGGATTTGTGCTTCCTGTTCAACTGGCTGGTGAGTTGGGCCATCTTCTCCAACGCGGAATGCATCGTGGGTCCAAACATATTTAACCGGTAATTGCATCAGGGCTGCCATACGCACTGCTGGTTTCATGTAATCAGAGAAAACGAAGAAAGTACCGCAAACTGGAATAATACCACCGTGCAATGCCAATCCGTTCATGATACAAGCCATTGTAAGCTCACAAACACCTGCCTGAAAGAATGAACCAGAGAAATCACCTTTGGTGAATGCGGTGGTTTTTTTCAGGAAGCCATCTGTTTTGTCAGAGTTTGAAAGGTCGGCAGAGGAAACGATCATGTTTTCAACTTCACCGGCGAAAGCAGCCAAAACAGTGCTCGAAGCGGCGCGTGTAGCTGAACCGGCTTTTTGTACTATTTTGCTGAAATCGAATTTCGGAGCTTCTTTGCTGAAGAATGTTGCCAATTTTGCGGCCAATTCAGAGTTGGCTTTTTCCCATGCAGTTTGAATCGCTTTTTTTGCAGCTGCTGCGGCAATCAATTCGTTTTTACGCTGGTCGAACAATGCCTGAACATCATCAAAAATGACAAATGGGTTCTTTGGATCGCCATCAAGATTTTCAATTGATTTTTCGAATGAAGCTCCGGCTTCGCCCAATGGCATTCCGTGTGTTGCACATTGACGTTCGAAACTTGAACCATCAGCTTTCAAAGCGCCTTTGCCCATAATTGTTTTACCAATTATCAGGGTTGGTTTTTCTTTTTCAGTCTGAGCTTCTTTCAAAGCAGCACGGATTGCATCAGCATTGTTTCCTTCGATGGTAACTACTTTCCAGCCCCATGCTTCGTATTTTTTTGCAGTATCTTCTTTTGTAACGGCATCAGTTCCAGTGGAAAGCTGAATGTCGTTTGAATCATAGAACATGATCAGGTTGTTCAATCCGAGGAAACCTGCAATTCGGCCTGCGCCCTGCGAAATTTCTTCCTGCACACCACCGTCAGAAATGAAAGTATAGGTTTTGTGAGCCATCCATTCACCAAAACGCTGAACAAGAAAACGTTCAGCAATGGCAGCACCTACAGCCATTGTATGACCTTGTCCGAGCGGACCTGAAGTATTTTCAACACCTCTGGCAGGTTCAACTTCCGGGTGACCAGGTGTTGGGCTGCCCCACTGACGGAAATTAGCCAGTTCTGACATGGTATAGTTCCCAGTCATCGACAAAATTGAGTATAACATTGGTGACATGTGCCCCGGATCGAGGAAGAAACGATCCCGGTTAATCCATGTCATTTCATTTGGATCGTAATTCAGGAATTCCGAATAAAGGACTGTAATAAAATCGGCACCACCCATTGCACCGCCTGGATGGCCTGATTTTGCTTTTTCAACCATTGATGCCGACAAAATCCGAACATTGTCAGCTGCTTTCGTTACGAGATCTTTTTTCATTTTTAATATAATTGATAGAAATTTTCTGAAATGATAATACCCGGCAAAGATAGCATTTACGCTTTATTGACCGGGTATTGAATAAATGTTTTACAGACGTTTATTTCTTTGGCGGAAGGATCCGCACCATCACAACACCTTCAATGGCCGAGATCATTTCTTTAATTTCTGCCGGAGCTGTACCGTCAATATCTATAATGTTATACGCTATTTCATCTTTGTTTCGGTTCAACATATTTGAGATGTTGAGGCCTTCGACGGCAAGCATGGCTGAAATCTGACTAACCATTTTCGGTACATTTTTATTGGCTACAACGATTCTGGTTCCACCGTTTCGATCCATCTGAGCTACCGGAAAATTAACTGAATTGACGATGTTCCCATTTTCGAGATAATCAATAATCTGGTCAACAGCCATGATGGCGCAATTGGTTTCTGATTCTTCGGTTGAAGCACCAAGGTGAGGAATGGCGATGATGTTCTTTACATTAATCAGTTCATCTTCAGGAAAATCAGTGACATATTTCCCCACTTTTCCTGATTCGATGGCTTCAATTAGATCAGCATTGTTTACCAATCCACCACGGGCAAAGTTGAGAATCTTTACCCCGTTTTTCATCATTTTTAGTTTGTCTTTATTTATGAACCCTTTGGTTTCAGGCATTTGCGGGATTTGAAGTGTTACAAAATCAGCATTGGCGAGCAAGGATTCAATTCCTTCGGCTTTTTTTACGTTGCGGCTAAGTTTCCAGGCCTGTGCAACGGAAATGTATGGGTCAAAACCAATAACATTCATTCCTAAAGCCTGTGCTGCATTGGCAACCAGCACTCCGATGGCACCGAGACCAATTACAGCCAGTGTTTTTCCACGGATTTCTGTTCCCCCAAAGTTGGTCTTACCTTTTTCGACCAAAGCTGGAACTTCACTTCCTTTGCCTTTTAAAGTCTTAGCCCATTCAATGGAACTGGCAATGTCACGCGAAGCAAGTAACATTCCTGCAATTACAATTTCTTTTACTCCGTGGGCATTTGCTCCGGGAGTGTTGTAAACGACAATGCCCTTTTCAGTACATTTTTCGATTGGGATATTGTTTACCCCCGCGCCTGCGCGGGCAATAGCAAGTAAGCTTGCGGGCAATTCCATGTCCTGCATGGCCTGACTGCGAACGATAATTGCATCGGGATTTGAGAATTCACTCGCAATTTCGTATTTATCAAGCGGGAAAATTTTTAATCCTTCCGGATCGATCTTGTTTAATGTCTGGATTTTGAACATGATATTTGGGTTTTTGTCATGAAAAAGTATGACAAAGATCACAATTTAATTTTATATCTGAAGGTCTTTGTGTGAAAAGTTGTTAAGATATAACTAACAATTGTGTTGGAACTTTCAACTATTTTGCTTGCAGTTTTTCTTTCAGAAAATCGGCCATTTTGGTATAAAGGTGCATACTTGTATTTCCACCTTTGATACCATGGTTGCGGTTGGTATAGATTGCCATATCGAACTGAACACCAGCCTGAACCATGCGTTCCGAAAATTCCATAGTATTCTGTAAATGAACATTATCGTCAGCCGATCCATGAATAATCAAATAGTTTCCTTTGATCTTTTCTGCATGAGAAAGGGGAGAGTTATCATCATATCCATCAGGATTTTCCTGTGGTGTACGCATATATCGTTCGGTATAAACACTGTCGTAAAAACGCCAGTTGGTAACCGGAGCAACCGAAATACCTGCTTTGAAAACATCGGCTCCTTTCTCCATGCAAAGAGCTGCCATAAATCCGCCATAACTCCATCCCCAAATGGCAATATTATTTTTATCAATATACGGAAGAGTTCCAAGGTAGCGGGCAGCTTCGACCTGATCGTCTGATTCGTATTTTCCAAGTTGCAAATAGGTCATTTTTCTGAATTCTTCGCCACGGGCGGCTGTTCCCCGAGGATCAATACAGGCAATTACAAATCCTTGCTGAGCCAGATAATCGTTCCAGCCAATTTCCCATTTGTCGAGAACTTGCTGCGAATTGGGGCCGCTGTACTGGGTCATCAAAACCGGATATTTTTTTGCGGGATCGAAATTGGCAGGTTTGAGCATCCAACCATTCAGTTCAACTCCTTCGGGTGTTTTAAAACTGAAAAATTCTTTTTTACTGATAGAATATTCGTCCAGCAAGGTTTTTAGCTTGCTGTTGTCTTCAAGTGTTCGGATTATTTTTCCTGATTGTTCGTGAAGTGTAACCAGATTGGGAGTTTCTGCACTGGTGAAATAATTGATGAAATATTTAAAACCAGTACTGAAATCGGCGCGATTAGTTCCTGTTTGAGTGGATAATTTGCCTGATTTTTTATCATCAAAACTGATAAAATAAACTTCGCGACGCAGTGGTGATTCTTTGGCCGCCTGATAGTAAAATATTTTTTTTACCGGATCGAACCCATAGAATTCAGTTACATCGAAATTGCCACTGGTCAGTTGTTTTACTTCAAAGCCCTGACGATCATATAAATATAGTTGTGAAAAACCATCTCGTTCGCTGTTCAGCACAATGTATTTGTTATCGGGAAGAAAGATGAAGTTATCGTAAAAATCTTCGGAAATATAACGTTTGTTTGTTTCAGTAAAAAATGTCCGGGTATCGCCTGTAAACGGATTGGCAAGAACAATATCCAGTTTGTTCTGGAGTCGGTTTAATTTCATAATGGCAAGATCCGAAGCATCTGGTGTCCACCTGATTCGGGGAACATATTGTGCTGAGTCGTTGCCAATTTCGGCAGTAACGCTGCTTTTAGATTTTAAATCATAAATCAACACACTCACCACTGAGTTTTTTTCTCCTGCTTTTGGATATTTGTAACTATAATTCCCCGGATATAGTTGATTTTCTTTTAATTCCGGTTTTTGCCCCTGATACATTGGAATGTTGAACATCGGAACTTCAGTTTCGTTGAACCTGATAAATGCCAGAAATTTGCTGTCAGGCGACCATTCAAATGCCTTGCTAAAACTGAATTCTTCTTCGTAAACCCAGTCGGGAGCACCGTTAATTATTTCATTTGTTTTGCCATCGCGGGTCACCTGACTTTCAGTCCCAAATCTCAAGCTTTTAATGAATAAGTTGTTGTTTCGTACAAATGCCACACGTTCTCCATCGGGTGAAAAAGTAGCCAATTGTTGGGCACCGTTTGCCGACAATTGGGTCATTTCTTTAGTTGTCAGGTTCCAGATGTAATATTCAGCCGAAAATGAATGGCGGTATATTGGCTTCGATTGGGTAGTGAAAAGTATCTTGGTTTCGTCGTTACTGAACGTGTAATCGCTGAAACTTGTGAACGAAACATTCTCAATTTTCGATAAATCAAAAATCACATCTACTTTAATACCTGTTTTATAACTGTATCTAACAATTTGATTGTCATTTTCCAATACTGAGTAATTCACGCCGTCGTTCATTGAATGAACCCCAGAAACTGTTTTTTGCAAAAAGGTTCGGCTACTTATTACGTCTTTGAGTTCAATTTTCTTTTGCGAAAAAACAGTAATTGAGATGCTTACAAGGAATAAAGTTAATATTTGCCTTATTTTCATGGTGTCGGTTATTAATGCGTTTTAATGGGTTTCAAAACTTCGAAAAATATTCGATATAAAAAAACAGTTGAATCATTATCCAAGTTTAACCATGTTGTTTAAACTCAGAAAGTAATATCTTTGTTATTCGATGGTCTTATATCGCAATTTTAAACATAAACTAAATATAACTGACATGAAAAAAGGTTTATTAATCATGTGTTTAAGTTTATTCAGCCTGATGACTTTTGCGCAAACCGATGTTATCGAATTTCTGAAGGGCGGAAAGGCTGATGCTAATAAATTATTTCAGGCTTATCTTGAACCATACGCTTTTGCTTTGGGCGACGGATTAAACAATGGCTGGTACAATTCAGCTGCAACCCATAAGCTATTCGGTTTTGATTTAACTGTTTCTGTCAGTGCAATTCAGATACCTGAAAAGGCGAAAACATTCGATATCAGTACTCTTGGGTTAACCAGTATGACGGTGGAAAGTGGCGGAAATATTGCCCCAACTATTGCGGGGAAAAAAGATATTGGACCACGTATGAGTGTAAATGATAATCAGGGGAAAAGTATTGCTTCATTCAATACCCCCGGTGGTGTAGGTTTGGATATGGTACCGGTCCCGATGGCCCAGGTTGGATTTGGACTTCTGCCTCACACCGATGTCATTGGCCGTTATGTACCTGAAATGAAGTATGATAATAGTGGAGATGAGATGAAGGTTGGTTTCTGGGGTGTCGGTGTCAAACACAATTTTATGGAATGGATACCTTTTCTGAAAGCGCTTCCGTTTGATGCCTCCCTTTTTGGTAGTTATTCGGAAGTAAATGCCCAAAGTGAATTAAATTCGCTTGCAAATTCTACAATTGAGATTGCAAATGATGGCAATCAATTACTAAAAGTAAATACAAAAACATCCAAATTTGGACTGGTAGTTTCAAAGAAAATAAGCATACTTACAGTTTTTGGTGGAATAGGGCAGAACACAAGTAAATCAAGTGTTGATTTGATTGGTAAATATACAATAGTTACCAAGGTTAGTGTCGGTGGACAGGAATTTACTAGCAGAGAAATACTTACCGACCCGGTGGCTGTTCCTTTTGAATCATCCAACATTAGTTTGGATGCCGGCTTCAGGATTAAACTTGCTATATTGAGTTTGTTTGGTTCAATTAATCATGCTGAATACACCTCTTATAATGCAGGAATAAGTATTGGTGTACGTTGATGCAATTTTAAATACTTTATATATGGCCGCTAAATATACAAGTGTTAATACACTGGAAATTTAGCGACTTTCTTTTTTCAACAAATCTCTTTTATTTGCTCATTTTAAGTAGGTAAATTCTGCAATTCTGTAACTATTATCAGGTATTAATATTTATCTTTGCACCCTGTTTTTTTAAACAATAAATACCAATGATAAAAATTACTTTACCCGATAATAGTATCCGGGAATTCGAAAGCGGAATCACCGGATTCGACATTGCCGAGTCAATCAGTAGCCGACTGGCAAAAGATGTACTTTCTATTTCGGTTGATGGCGAGGTTTGGGATCTTAGCCGTCCGATAAATAAAGATGCTCATATAAAATTGTTGTTGTGGGATGATCGCGAAGGAAAAGAAACCTTCTGGCATTCATCTGCCCATCTGATGGCTGAAGCCATTGAAGCAATTTATCCGGGAACCCAATTTGGTATCGGACCTACTGTTGATAACGGTTTTTACTATGATATTGATCTTCCGCAAGGTCAGCAATTGACCGAAAAAGAGCTGGAAAAAATTGAAAAGAAGATTATCGAACTTGCCAGAGAGAAACATGATATTATCCGGAAAGATATTTCGAAAGAAGCCGCGCTCAAAATGTTTTCCGAAAAGGGTGATTCTTTGAAGCAGGAATTGATTAGCGAACTGGAAGACGGAACCATCACTGTTTACAATCAGGGTGGTTTTACCGACTTGTGTCGTGGCCCACATTTACCCAATACTGGTTTTATCAAGGCAGTTAAACTGACTTCAATTGCAGGTGCATATTGGAGAGGAAACGAAAAAAATAAGATGCTCACCCGTGTTTACGGAATTACTTTCCCGAAACAGAAAATGCTGGAAGAGTACCTTGTTCTGGTTGAAGAGGCCAAAAAACGTGATCACCGCAAGCTGGGAAAAGAAATGGAATTATTTGCATTTTCGCAGAATGTTGGACAAGGTTTGCCAATGTGGTTGCCCAAAGGTGCCATTCTTCGCCAGCAATTGGAAGATTTTCTAAAACGGGTTCAGAAGAAATTCGGATACGAACAAGTGATTACACCACATATTGGCGATATTAATCTGTACAAAACTTCAGGCCATTTTCAGAAATACGGTGCTGACTCGTTTCAGACGATCAAAACTCCTGCTGAAGGCGAAGAATACATGCTAAAACCGATGAACTGCCCGCATCACTGCGAGTTATATAAATTTAAGCCTCGCTCATACAAAGATTTGCCGGTTCGGTATGCCGAATTCGGTACTGTTTATCGTTACGAGCAAAGCGGTGAATTGCATGGTTTGACCCGCGTCCGCGGATTTACTCAGGATGATGCTCACTTATTCTGCCGTCCTGATCAGATCAAAGATGAATTTAAGAAAGTAATTGATATCATTTTCATCATTTTCAAAGCATTGAACTTCGATAATTATTCGGCTCAGATTTCATTACGAGATCCGAATAAACCTGAAAAATATATTGGCTCAACTGAAAATTGGGACAAGGCGGAACAAGCCATCATTGAAGCTTCTGCAGAAAAAGGGCTGAAGACTGTAACAGTTTTAGGAGAAGCTGCTTTTTACGGTCCAAAACTAGATTTCATGATTAAAGATGCTTTGGGCCGCAGTTGGCAGTTGGGAACCATCCAGGTTGATTATAACCTTCCAGAACGATTTGAACTTGAATATATCGGTGCCGATGATAAACGTCATCGTCCGGTGATGATCCATCGGGCACCATTCGGATCGATGGAACGATTTGTAGCTGTTTTAATTGAGCATACTGCCGGAAAATTTCCACTTTGGTTAACTCCTGAACAGGCAGTTGTGTTACCAATCAGCGAAAAGTACAACGATTATGCGAAAAGTGTTTCGGAATTTCTAAATAATTGCGATATTCGCACAATTATTGACGACCGAAATGAAAAAATTGGTCGTAAAATCAGGGATAACGAGTTGAAACGTATCCCTTATTTATTGATAGTTGGCGAGCAAGAAGCTGAAAGTCAGCATGTTTCAGTTAGAAAACAAGGCGATGGAGACAAAGGTTCGATGAATCTTCAGGAGTTTGCCGATTTTATAAAAGTTGAAGTAAAAGAACAGTTATCTTCATTATACAATTAAAAGAATATAAACTAATAATAGGAGGATTTGGCCATAGCTGTAAAAAGACCATACAATGGTGTAAGAGCAGAAGTTGCTCCTCAGCACCGGATTAATGAAAAAATTCGTACCCAACAAGTTCGGGTAGTTGGTGATAATATTGAAAATCCGGGTGTTTTTTCGCTGTCGGAAGCCTTGAAAATGGCAGATGCACTTGAACTTGATCTTGTTGAAATTTCACCAAACGCTGACCCGCCAGTTTGTAAAATAACTGATTACCAGAAGTTTCTTTATCAGCAAAAAAAGAAACAAAAGGAAATAAAGGCTAAAACAGTTCAGGTCGTTGTTAAGGAAATCAGGTTCGGTCCAAATACCGATGATCATGATTTTCAGTTTAAACTACGTCATGCTGAAAAATTTTTGAAGGAAGGTGCCAAAGTAAAAGCGTATGTGTTTTTTAAAGGAAGATCTATCTTATTTAAAGAACAAGGCGAAATTTTACTACTCAAATTCGCTCAGGAATTGGAAGAAGCAGGCAAGGTTGAACAATTGCCAGCGTTGGAAGGAAAAAGAATGACCATGTTTATTTCACCTAAAAAGAAGAAATAGATTTCTTAAATACATTAATATTAGGAAGATGCCAAAGATGAAAACCATCTCCGGAGCCAAGAAAAGGTTCAAACTGACCGGCACCGGAAAGATTAAAAGAAAACATGCCTTTAAAAGTCACATTTTGACAAAAAAGACCACTAAGCAGAAACGTAATCTGACTTACTGGACTATGGTTGCAAAGTCTGACCTGTCAAACGTGAAAGCGATGTTGACAATCTAATAATGTTTTCTTTTTCAGAGTAAAGTAATTTAGTTATCAATCGAATGAATTAGCTTCAAGATTCCCTTAAGAAGGAACGCTAACCATTCTAAAATCAGTTTTTATGCCAAGATCGGTAAATGCAGTAGCATCACGGGCTCACAGAAAAAAAATCCTGAAGCTTACCAGAGGTAACTTCGGTGCCCGCAGAAATGTATGGACAGTTGCAAAAAATACCTGGGAAAAAGGTTTGCAATATGCCTACAGAGACAGAAAAGTAAATAAGAGAAATTTTCGTGCTTTATGGATTCAGCGTATTAACGCTGCTGTCCGTGCAGAAGGATTATCTTATTCGCAGTTCATCGGTTTGCTTAAAAAAGCAAACATCGAGATCAACCGTAAAGTTTTAGCTGATTTAGCAATGAATCATCCTATAGCTTTTAAAGCAATTGTTGATAAGGTGAAATAACAATTTTTGTTTATCAGGTGAAATAAACATACGAAACCCCGCTGAAAAGCGGGTTTTTTTGTCTAATTACTCAACTGGTTTATAGTGTCGTTTCAGCCACTTTGCCAGACCATCCAGCCCAGGAAAAAGAACTCTTTCAGTAATATTTGCCTGATCCAGCTTGTCCCTGACTTCCAATTTCAATTCTTTCGGAATAATAATTCGATGATAGGCATCCGGATGCTGAATCAGCCATTCATCGAGAATAGCTGTGGGATTGTTCATTACAGAGAATAAGGCGAATTGATTTACTATTCGTTCATCAAGTGATGGAGGTTCAAAAAAGAGTACCTGATTGTCGGTGAACAGTCGGTCGAAATCACCTAAGGATACAATCTTTTCAAGCATTTCGACGGTAAAAGCATTGCATTTTTCCTCCTCTAATCCATTACTTAATGGAGTGGGCACGAGTTGGTTTACTTTTACAAAATCAACTTTCCAAATCACGCCATCGGTATCATATTTTTCGGTATTGGCGGTGGCAAAGTGCATGGCAATAAAAGGTGAATAGGTCCAGTCTATCAACCTTGTTGGCAGTCCATGATGTTGTGCAAGAACCAACGATCGCCAAAAAGTGCTGGTTAATTGGAGATCACGGGTAATCGAATATTTCCGAAAATTTCGAAGTAGATGGTATTCCAACTCAGCCTTGTTCCCGCAATTCCGCAGAAAGCTGTTTTTTAATTCGTAATTGATGTCTGACAATCCTCTGAAAGCATAATCAGAACGGTACCTGCCCATTTGTGGCTTCCACGAATCCTGGTAAACTTCTTCACAAAGCTGTTCCCAACAAGTTACAACGATGTCGTTTTGTTGAATAAATTTTGTTGTCATAATCAATTTTTTAATCGTGATTTGGAAAAACTATTCCGGCATCTTTTCTCACCCGATCCATAATTTCCATCAAATCTGAAGATACTGATAATGGCATCAGGTCACTTTCTTTTTTGCCGGCATCCAAACATTCCATCACATGAGCTGCCTCCAGTTCATATCCAAATCCAGCCCCTTTTTCAAAGCTAATTGTTTTCTCACCTTCTCCGTTTTTCCAATAGGTTATCGTGGTGGGGGTAAAAAATCGTCGGTTGAGCCGCACAAATCCGTTTTCAAAACAAAACTCGGTCTCGATTGAAGAGTAGGAAGCGAAACTTGAAACCAGCGAAGCGATTGCACCTCCCGGATATTGGAATGACATCATGATTGTTTCCTCTGCGCCAGTCTGACAAAAAGTAGCCATAGTCTTTATCTCTGAAGGTTTCCCCAATGCCATTAATGACATGAAAATCGGATAAATTCCGATATCAAGCAATGAACCACCGCCCAGTTGAACATTGTACAACCTTTTCTCCGGATTGTATTCTGCATTAAAAGCAAAATTGGAATGGACCATTTTTAGCACTCCCAATTCTTCGGAATGGATAATTTCCATTGCTTTTAGAAAACTTGGTTGAAATCTCGTCCAAAAAGCTTCCATCAAAAAAGTATTGTTCTTTCTGGCCGTTTCTATCATTAAATTGACTTCTCTTGAATTGATGGCAAAAGCTTTTTCGCACAACACCGCTTTTTTATGGCTCAGGCATAACAAAGTATGCTCACAATGAAGCGAATGTGGTGAAGCAATATAAACGATATCTACTTTCGGGTCGTTCAACATTTCCTCATAACTACCGAACGCTTTTTCGAATCCAAACTCAGTAGCAAATGTCTGTGCATTTTCAATCGTTCTCGACGCAGCAGCATAAAGTCGGGCATTGGAAAGTGTTTTCAGGTCAGTGGAGAATTTTCCGGCTATTTTCCCGCATCCTAAGATAGCCCAGTTGTAGGTTGTGCTCATGGTTGTTTTTGTTGATGTATTACGGATGCAAATTAAGTATCTTTTCTGAATTTCCAGAGATATCTTCCTGTTTTACTTCAGGAATATGGTCACTTGACAACTTTCTTTTTGGAAATATTTATAAGGAAAATTTGTCGGATGTCTGAATCAACCGATTTCAAAATGCGCGACTCAGGCTGAACTAAGACTGTTTTGTGTTCTGGATGTGAGTTTTACAAGAATCGAGAGGAGTATGGGATACTCTTTGGTGACGAAAAAACAGGTGAATTATTGTTTTGTCATTTCCACCGATCAAAAATATAGAGGCAGGTATCAGTAACAGAGACTATACTTTAAACTTTTTAAGAAAAATCGAGAGCGCGAATATTGACTTGTTTTCTTTTTCTTCCTTCTTACGCCATTTCAGTATTCCCGAAGGAATGCATGCCAAAAGAAATCCTAAAATCAGTAAAATAATCAACATCAGATTATCACCTATTTGGTCGATATAGAGAAAAGAAAACAATATAATCAAGCCATTTACCGTAATGATAATAAAGCTTGTCACCAAATGGTTATCACCGTTTAATTGGAGTAAATTGTGGTGAATGTGGTTCTTGTCGGGCGAAAATGGTGAACGTTTTTGCAGTATCCTGATAAAGAAAACTCTTGTGGTATCAACCAAGGGTACAATGATAATTGCAATTGATAGGGCAGGCAACCCATGTTTTGCGATATTTGGATCTGGCTGGTAAATATTAAAATGAATTGTAAGAATAGCTATGATTGTTCCAAGCACGAGCGAACCAGTATCACCCATGAAGATTTTATTTGTATTGCCAAAAACATTGTACAAAAGGAATGCGATGAGGCTACCGGCTAAACTAAAACAGGTAAGTGCATATATTAAATCGCCAGCGTTTAAGAACCACAATCCGTAAACGAGTGAAATTAGAAGGCCAATTCCTCCTGCCAAACCATCAATTCCATCAATCAGATTAAAAGCGTTAATGATCCCAACAATGGCCACAACCGACAAAATAGCCCCGAGTAGATAACTGATTTCCTCGATTCCCAAGATACCATAAAGGTTTGTAATTCTAAAGTTTCCAAGTGTCACCAGATAAATGGCGACGGCAACCTGAACGAATAGCTTCTTTTTAGCGGCAAGTCCTATAATATCATCTTTCAACCCAATTAAAAACATTACGATGATACTTACAAAAATGTACTTTAGTTCATTAATATTGAAATTGTTTGATGATACCATTAAGCCAATTGCAAACCCGGCAATTATCGCAATTCCTCCAAGTGTAGGAACGATCTGTTTGGCGGCTGAACGATGGTTTGGTACATCAAATATTTTTTTAATTCTTGAGATTTTGACAATCTTAGGAATTACAAAATATGCTATTGTAAAGCTAATAGCCAGACTTAAAAATAAATAAAGATGAATCAGCATAATCGCATTATTTCTGTTTCAAAAATAAAACTTTTTATGTCATTAGTGATAAAGTAATTGTTAATAGAATGAGAAATATCACGAAAGTGCTGAATTTCGCGTCGAAACTATCATTTTCACGACTGAACTGCCAATTTTTGCAAATATATTTTTTCGGAGGATGTAAAAATGTGAAGTTAAACATTTCATGTGCAACCCTAATGAATAGGATGCGGATAGCAGCCTGCATCAATTTTATTTTGATTATGTTATTGAAATATAAGTGATTGGGAAAATCGTTATCAGATAGGTTGAATTTATTACAAGAAAACCGCCTCAATTAGGTATTGAGACGGTTTTCTTGTAATAAATTATAAAATCATTACTTTATATTCCAGTAATTTACTTCTGCTTCGGTTTCCTTGGTTGATTCCTGAAGCCAGTAGGCTGGTGTAATTTTCTTTCCTGACGGACTTTTTAACCTTCTTTCATAGATGTCGATTATTGGGTTAAAAAGAATGTCTGTAACGCCAATACTGGTAGTTGCCGGGTCAGTATCAGCAGCAGTTTTTACCATGTACCCATTCAGTTCCAATAGTTTTTTCAGGAATTCAGCCCGTTCAGGAGTAATCCCTTTTTCAACCACAGTGCAACGAACCCCATCGATTTCTTCTACAATATGTTTTCCTTTATTAAGAGCCATTTTTAAGGTCGTATTAGTTTAAAAACAATTTACTGATGCTTCGGATATATTCGAAGATTCCGCTGGCAAAACCGATGATAAATACACCTGCAATACACATCACTAATGCAATTCGCATTGCGTTTGAACTCCGGAATTCAGGAATAGGTTGTTCGTTCTTTTCTATAAATATGGCTTTTATCACCAGTAAATAATAATATAGTGAGATGGTTGCATTTAATACAGCGATCAAAACCAGAATATAATAACCGCTTCCGGCAGCAGCTGTAAACAAGAAAAACTTTCCGAAGAAACCAGCAATTGGTGGAATTCCCGCCAAAGAGAACAACGAAATGGTCATTAGCAGGCCAAGTTTAGGATTTGTTTGGTATAATCCCTTGTAGCCTGAAATAGTCTCAACACCCGAGGCATTGTGAATTGCAGCTACAACGCCAAATGCTCCAAGGTTAGTGAACACATAAACAAGCACGAAATAAACAATTGCAGTCATTCCCAGCTCGCCGGCACCCAAAATACCCAACAGGATAAAACCGGCCTGTGCAACCGATGAAAAGGCCAGAAATCGTTTGATATTATTCTGACGCATGGCAAATAGGTTACCAATTGTCATTGTACATACTGCCAGCACATAAATCATAGGTTTCCATAGTTCCACAATATTTTTAAAAACTGTGAACAGAACGATGGTGAAGATAAATGCTGCGGCACCTTTTGAAACTACCGAAAGGTATGACGTTACATTGATTGGAGCACCTTCGTAAACGTCAGCAGTCCAGAAATGGAAAGGCACCAACGATATTTTGAAACCCATTCCGCTCACAAAGAATACAAATCCAAGTGCAATAAGCGCGTTTGGTTGAACTTTGGTTGCGATATCAGCAAAATAGATCGATCCGGTTGCTCCGTAAATCATCGAAAGTCCAAATAATAGAATTCCTGAAGATAGGGCAGAGGACAGGATTAATTTGATACCTGCTTCAGCTGATTGACTTTTATATTTGTCGAAGGCGGCCAACCCGGCAATCGGGATAGTTGCAGTTTCGAGTCCAATGTAAAAGATCAGAAAGTCGCCAGCTGAAATCATAAAGTTCATACCGATCAGTGTTGACAATGTCAAGATAAAATATTCACTGATTTTGTCAGCATTTTCCGGTTTCCGTAACCATCCTTCGGCCTGAAGAAAGACAATCAACACAGCCAGGTTAAGAACGTTTTTCATCAAAACGGTCAGTTGGCTCGATTGGAATGATCCACCAAATAAATTACCGGTTTCTCCAGGAATAAAACCAATGAAGGTTACCAAGGCGAAAAGTACCAATGTGAAATTGATGATTTTCGATTTGTTTTTTTCGCTGGTAAAGATTTCAGCAACCAGAATGGCAAGGGCTGCTACAGTGAGCAGCAATTCGTGGCGCATGAGTATAAATTGTCCGAGATCCATATTTTTTGATTTTAAAGCCTCCCTCCAACCCCCTCCACTGGGAGGGGGAGCTGGAACGCTCCGATTATTTATTTTTTCTTAATATCTTTCTTTTCTTCAAAGTCCCCCTTCGGGGGATTTAGGGGGCTTGGGTTTTTAAAAAGGAATGACCATTGACAAACGTGCAACAATCGGTTTTAAACTTGCTACGATGGTGTCAGACAGCCAAAGTGGTGCAATACCAATGGTTGCAACAGCCAATACAAGTGTAACTGTGCTCAGTTTCTCGTACCATTTGGCATCTTCCAAATCTGCATGATGCTGATCCTTCAATGGGCCAAGAAGCAACATCCCAACGACTTTCAAAATATATACAGCAGTAATAACGATCGAAGAAGCAACGATTACCGTAACTACGCGATGAAACATATCCTGATGTTGGAATGATCCGACAAAAACAGTCATTTCTGCTACGAAACCGCTTAATCCGGGAAGACCCAATGAAGCAAACCCTGCGATCATATACACTACGGCAAGAAATGGGATTACTTTCATTAAACCACCCATTTCCCGAATGTCACGGGTGTGGGTACGTCCATAAATCATCCCAATCAAGGCGAAGAAAAGGGCCGTCATCAAACCGTGTGAAATCATTTGAAGGATTGCTCCGTCCATAGCTGTTTGATTCATCATCAGCAAAGCAAAAATTACCAATCCGCAATGGCTAACTGAAGAGTATGCATTGATGAATTTAAGGTCGTTTTGCCAAATGGCGCTGAAAGCTCCGTAAACCACACTAATGGTTGTCAGGATAATGAAAATCCAGGCCATTTCTTGTGCAGCTTGTGGCATCAGGAACATGGCTACTCGGAAACATCCATATCCTCCCAGTTTCATCAATACTCCGGCATGAAGCATGGAAACTGCGGTTGGTGCCGAAGCGTGACCATCAGGTGACCATGTATGGAAAGGAAATAAGGCTCCAAGTATTCCAAATCCAATAAAAGCGAAAGGAAAGAAGAAGCGTTGTGCCGCAACCGGAATATTTATTTTGGAGATTTCAATAATATTAAAAGTAAGTGGTCCTCCACCAGGAGCAGAATTGAAATAAAGACCTAAAATACCAACCATAATCAAAGCAGAACCTGCCATCAACATCAAAGTCAGTTTCATGGCCGATTTTTCTTTCGGCCCTGTTCCCCAGAGACCAATAAGTAGATACATTGGGATCAGTGCCAATTCGTAAAAGAGGAACATGGTAAACAGGTCGAGTGAAATAAAGAACCCGTAAACTGCTGTGACCAGCAATATGAGCGATACAAAAAACTCCTTTGTCAGGAATTGAAGTTCCCAGGAAGCAAAAATACCTGCAAAAATCACAATTGAAGTAAGACCAATCATGGCTACAGCAATTCCATCGACACCGAAAGCAAAATGAATGTTCAAGCTAGGGTACCACATGAAGTCAGAAGTAAATAGCATCTCGTGCATCATCCCAGTTTTTCGTGCAGCAAGGTAAGCAAGCACCAGATAAATGGTTGCTATAAGTTCTATACCCATTCCGATTGCCGAAGCGAGCCGGGCACCTTTATAATCCTTGGTAAAAAGGACTCCGATCATGGTGAGAACCGGGATTAAGACCAATAAAGTTAGAATATTCACTTTTGTATATTTTAAATTTTTGTTTCTTATCTGATATTCAATTCTCTATATCATAAAATAGATCATAGAAAGCGCTAATGCTAATGTACCCGCAACGAACGCAAATGCATAATGCTGCAATTGTCCTGATTGCATCCCCTTGATCTGATAGGATACTCTCTCCGTAACCAAACCGATTCCAACCATAAATGCATCAATGATGTGACGGTCGAACCAAGCAATTGGGCGTGATATATAGTTGAAGATGATCTTTCGGGTTACGAACAAATAGATTTCGTCGAAATAGAATTTGTTATAAGTTGCGGTATATAAAATTCCCCAGCTCTTCGCCATTTTGGCAGGAACATCGCTTTCTTTCTTGTAGAGGATCCATGCCATTGCGATTCCAAGTACCCCAATCAGAACGGAAGGAATAGCAACCAGCAAGTCTGTATGAGTTTCGAATCCCATTTTATCTGATGTTATCAAATTGTGGAAAGGTAAAAATCCGGAGAAGATTGACATGAATGCCAGAAACATCAATGGAATTGCCATGGTCATCGGACTTTCGTGTGGCGTATGATGATAATGCTGATCTTTTCCCCAGAATACTCCGAAATATAGACGGAACATGTAGAAAGCAGTCAACCCGGCAACGATATATTCAACTGCAAACAATAATTTGTTATGTTCTAAAGCTGCAACCAAAATTTCATCTTTACTGAAAAATCCGGCGAATGGTGGAATACCTGAAATCGCCAAACAAGCAATCAGGAAAGTAATGTGAGTAATCGGAAGATACTTCCGCAATCCTCCCATATCCTGCATTAAATTGGAATGAACGGCATGAATAATTGAACCTGCGCCTAAGAAAAGCAATGCTTTAAACATAGCATGTGTAAACAGGTGGAACATGGCAGCCATGTAACCCAAACCTTCTTCACCGCCGTATCCTGAAACACCTAAGGCAAGCATCATGTAACCAAGTTGCGACAAGGTTGAGAAAGCCAGTATTCGTTTAATATCGTATTGTGTGATGGCGATAACGGCTGCAAAAAGCGAAGTGAAACCACCAACGTAGGCAATAATTTCCTGTGTTGCGGGAGCCTGAAAATGAATCACTGGGAACATACGGGCAACCAAAAATACACCGGCAACAACCATAGTCGCAGCATGTATCAATGCCGAAACCGGAGTTGGACCTTCCATTGCATCGGGTAACCAGATGTGTAACGGAAACATGGCCGATTTACCGGCACCGCCTATAAACATTAGAGTCATCGCCCAGGTCATGGCCGAAATACCCATAAAACTCATTGACGCAGCGCTTGCGAAGATTGTTGTTCCGGGTTCAGTCAGTTTGGCGAAATCAAAAGTTCCAGCAACAAACGAAAGTATCAAAATACCTATCAGGAATCCCAAATCAGCAAACCGGGTAACAATAAATGCTTTTTTCGCAGCTGCTACCGCCGATGGTTTTTGATAGTAGAATCCGATCAAAAGGAATGAACTAACACCTACCAATTCCCAGAAAATATACATCTGGAAAATATTGGTTGCAATAACCAGTCCGAGCATCGCAAAAGTAAACAGTGATAAGAATGCATAGAAGCGTGCAAAACCGCCTTCACCTTTCATATAGCCCAAACTGTATATATGAACCATAAACGAAATGGTAGTTACCACAACTAACATCATCACCGATATTGGATCAAGCAGAATACCCATCTTAATAATCAGGGTTTCGGTAAATTGCAGCCACTTGATTTCGAAAGGAATGATTGATTGAAATCCTTCTGCGCCATGTGCACCAAAAAAGTAGCTGGCTGCAGTAATTATCGAAAGGGTCCATGAAATTCCCATGCCGATTGTTCCCAATATTCCGGAGACGATTGGTTTCCATTTCATTCCCAACAGTCCGGTAACCAAAAACATTACCAGTGGAATCAGTATAATGAATACAGTATAATTATATCCTGCCATTATTTATTGTTTTAAATTTTTAATGCCTTTATTTTTTTTCAACTTCTGACTTCAGTCTTCAGTCTTCAGTCTTTCTAATATTTCATTTCACTTACGTTTTCAACATCAATGTTTTTCAAGTTCCTGTAAATATTGATGATCAGTGCAATGGCTACCGAAGCTTCGGCAGCAGCAATGCCAACAATAAACAGCGAAAAGAAATGTCCCTGCATTTGATCGGGATACAAGTACCGATTGAAAACCACGAAGTTGATATTGACCGAATTCAGGATGAGCTCAATGGCCATCAACATCGTAATCAGGTTGCGGCGAATAATGAAACCACAAACTCCGATGAAAAACATAATCGTGCTTACGATTAAAAAGTGTTCGAGAGGAATTCCCTGAATCATATCTCTGAGTTTTTATTTTTTTCCTTTTTTGCAACCACAATTGCGGCGATCATAGCTGCCAGCAACAGAATACTGATTAATTCAAATGGTAAAACATATCCGTTTTTACCTGTGCTTAGCAGTTGATTTCCAATTTCTGTCATATCAACCGGAAGTTCCGTAACGTTGGCGGCTTTGAAAGGGTGGGTGAGCAAAGTTGCCAAAACAACACCACTTCCAATCACTGCAACACTGATTCCCATCAGCAGGTTGGTAAGTTCCGGACGATTAAAACGATGTGTAATGTGATGGGTAAGCAGAATACTGAAAATGATCAGTACAACAATACCTCCGGCATAAAGTGTTAACTGAACTGCGGCCATAAACTGGTATTTCAGTAAAAAGTACAATCCTGAAGTTGCAACAAGCACAAACAACAGATATACAGCAGCTCTCAATATTCTCCGTGTTGTTATCGATAAAACAGAGAATGTCAGGATAATTCCTGATAACAGGTAAAACATCAATACACTCAGGCTCATTTTTTTGCCTCCTTTTTTAGTGAAGAACCGGGCTGGTTCAATACTTTGGTCAGTTTATGCCGATCGAAAACGGCATGTTCAAATTCTTGTCCGTATGCCAAAGCATTCGATGGGCATGTCTTAATGCACAATCCGCAGAATGTACACATCGACAGGTGATAAATATGTTTGTCAATTACACGTTCCAATTTTCCTTCGGCATTGGCAACGCGGTCGGTAATAATTTCAATCGAACCGTTAGGGCAGTTCATTTCGCAAATTCCGCAACCCGTACAGGCATGTTGGTTATTCTCATCATGTGGCATGACGATTTCGCCTTTGAACCGGTCTGTCATTTTTAAGGTCGCACGGTTCTCTGGATACTGCTCGGTAACAATCTGACCTGGACTGAAAAAGTACTTGCCAGTTACGCGCATTCCAGCCCACAGCGAGGAGATCCCATGAAATAAATCGCTAAAATATTTTGATATGCTGTTCATTGTTTTTCGCTGTTAAGATTAAAAATGCCAGTGCATCAGTACTATGAATGCGATCAGTACAATGTTTACCAGACTGATTGGCAATAAATACTTCCATTCGAGAGTAAGCAATTGGTCGATACGCAAACGTGGGAATGTCCATTTGAACCACATGATTATCAGTATGATAAAGAATGTTTTCGAAAAGAACCAAACAATCGACGGAATGTAATTCATTACATGATTAAATCCTTCCCAGTTTCCGATGTGGAAAGGCATCCAACCGCCAAGAAACACGGTAGCACCAATGGCTGCAACAATAAACATGTTGATATATTCGGCAAGGAAAAAGAATGCAAATTTGATTCCTGAATATTCGGTATGAAATCCTGCGGTCAACTCCGATTCTGCTTCGGCAAGGTCGAAAGGACCACGGTTGATTTCGGCGGTACTGGCAATCAGGAAGATTACAAATGATATAATGGCCGGTATATGACCTTTAAAAATCCACCAGCCATCAGCTTGACTTTCAATAATTCCTGACAGTTGCATGGTGCCCGAAAATACCACAATTGCAAGTAACGAAAGTCCAACTGACAATTCGTAGCTAACGATCTGGGCTCCACTACGAATGGCTCCAATCAGCGAATATTTGCTGTTGCTCGACCAACCGGCAAGCAGGATACCTACTACTCCGAGTGACGAGACGGCCATCACATAAAAAATCCCGATATTGAAATCAACTGCCTGGAGACCTTTGGCGAACGGAAGAGCTGCCATGGCCATAAATGCAGAGATGATAACGATAAAAGGAGCCAGATTAAATAACAAGTGATCGGCTTTGCGGATAGAAATCAACTCTTTCATCAGCAACTTTATAAGGTCGGCGATGGTTTGGAGCAAACCCCATTTTCCTACACGGTTCGGACCCACGCGGTTTTGAATGAATGCACAAACTTTACGTTCCAGATAAACCAGAAAAAGACCGAGCAAAGCAAAAAACGTAAGGAAAAGCAGTCCGACGAGAACCATTTCTGTAAAAATAACCCATCCGGGTGACATCATGTTGGATAAACCTGCATGAATTGAGCCGGTAAGGGTCGAGAAATCATATAAATTTGATGACATATCTGTATTCATTTATCTGTCAATATCAGGAATAACAAGGTCAAGTGAACCACTAACGGCTATCAGGTCAGCGATTTTACTTCCGGCTACCAATTCGTTCATAACAAATAGATTGCTGAAATTTGGAGAACGGAATTTTATACGATATGGCGATTTATTGCCATCGCTGACAATATACACAGCCAACTCTCCACGGGCAGTTTCAACTCTTTTAAAGTATTCACCGACAGGAAGTTTGATGATTGGTTTCATTTTAGCAGTATAGTCACCTTCGGGAATATTATCAACCAACTGCTCAATGATTTTCATCGATTCCCACATTTCAGCTACACGAACCTGATAACGGGCAAAAGTGTCACCTTCTGTCATTAGGATTTCGTTGAACTGAACTTTATCGTAGGCGCTGTATGGAGCTATTTTCCGGATGTCGCAGGCAAGATTTGAACCACGACCCGAAGGTCCGGTTATACCATAAGCAATAGCCGTTTCGCGACTCATGTACCCAATTCCTTTGGTTCTTTCCTTGAAAATGACGTTTCCAGTCAACAATTGGTCGTATTCAGGAAGCTTTTTTCTGAAATAGGTGATGAATTCTTTGACTCGCTTCTGAAAGTTTGGGTGAACATCGTGCATGAATCCACCTGGTGTATTGAAACTGTGCAACAGGCGCGATCCGAATGATTCTTCGAAAATGTCAAGAATCTTTTCGCGGTCGCGTAATCCATAGAAAAAGGCAGTCAATGCGCCAAGGTCCATGCCAAATGCACACCACCACAGCTGATGCGAGGCAAGTCTGTTTAATTCATCCAAAATGGTGCGGATGTATTTTACCCTTTCCGGAACTTCAACCTGCAGAGCCTCTTCAACACAAAGACAAACAGCTTCGTTGTTGATATGGGCCGAAAGGTAATCCATCCTGTCGGTCAAGTGAATGATTTGCGGATATGTATCAGCTTCGCACATTTTTTCGATGCCCCGGTGAATGTACCCGATATGAGGAATCAGATATTTTACGGTTTCACCTTTCAGGCAAACTTCAAACCTCAAAACTCCGTGAGTTGAGGGATGCTGTGGACCCATATTTACTATATAGTCCTCATTTTCCCTTACAATCACATCTTTTATAATTTCTTCACTCATAAATTGAGTTTTAACGTTCAATGATATTTATTTCGTCGCGGAAGTCTTTGCGGAGTGGATAGCCATAATCGTCTTCCAGAAACAATCGTTTCATATTGGGATGGTTATTAAACCTGATTCCGAATAAATCGAAAACTTCCCGTTCATGGAATTCAGCAGTTGTCCAAACCGAAGTAACGCTGTCAACCAAAGGATTTTCGCGATCAGCCAGTACAACTTTCAACACAATCATGTGTCTGAATTTTGTTGAATCCAAATGATAAACCACTGTCATATTGGTAGTAAAATCAACTGCGGTTAAACTGATAAGGTAATCAAAAGCTGTTTCCTTTTGATTCTTTAATTCTTCAGCCAATATTAAAACTTTTTCTGCCGGAACAATTACTTCCGTCAGTTGTGTTCCTTCAGGAAAAGTAGCTTCCGGAACTATTTTCAGGATGATATCTGATAATTCTTGTTTATTCAGCATGGTTCTTGGAATTAAAGCAGTTTTTCTGTGTCGGTTTCCGGAGTGGTGGTTATCGATTCACCTTTGATTTTCCGCTGAAGTTGCATTACGCCATAAAGCAGTGCTTCGGGACGTGGAGGGCAACCTGGAATGTAAACATCGACAGGAATTACATGATCGACACCACGAACAACTGAATAGGAATTGTAAAAGAAGGGACCACCAGAAACGGCACAGGCACCCATTGCAATCACATATTTCGGATCGGGCATTTGATCATATAAACGCTTTAGCACCGGAGCCATTTTGTGAACAATGGTTCCAGCCACCACGATTACATCGGCCTGACGTGGCGAAGCACGGTAAACTTCGATGCCAAAACGGGCAAAATCGTAGCGCGAAGCTCCAGCTGCCATCATTTCAATACCACAACAACTTGTGGCAAAGGTTAATGGCCATACAGAATTCGACCGGCCCCAGTTTAGCAGGTTATCGATGCTGGTCAGAAATACATTTCCTCCAGATTTTTTGAGAAGTTCGAGTGACTCATTGTCGCCGAAATCCTCATAATCCATTGATTTAATTTTTATACCCATTTCAATGCTCCTTTTTTCCATGCATACAGAAGACCAAGTCCCAGTATGAAAAAGAAAATGATGATTTCAATAAAAGCTCTCAATCCGATTGATTTCATTACTACTCCCCAAGGGAACAGGAATACAGTTTCAACGTCGAAAATGAGATAAATGATGGCAAACAAATAATAACCCACGTTGAATTGGATCCATGCAGGTCCTTCAGACGGGATACCGCATTCGTAAGGTTCCGATTTAAATGGATTAATAGAACTCGGTGCAACAAGGGTTGCAAAGATAATTGCACCTCCCACAAGGATAACTGCAACTATAAAAAAGAGAATTAACGATTCACTTTCCATATCTTAAAATATATCAGTATAATTTGACAAGCCGAAAATGACGGTGCAAAAGTAATTTTTTCAAATTAGCACCAAAGTTTTTTTGGAAAAAAAAGAATTGATATTTAGCAACCGCAAAAGATGAGGAAGCAATTTTTGAATAGAAAATTTTATAAGTCAAAAAACTAAAGAGCCTTTTGGCGGACTCGAACCGCCGACCTGCTCATTACGAATGAGCTGCTCTACCAACTGAGCTAAAGAGGCATAAGGCTTGCAAATATAGCAAAGACCCAATAAGGAAGACCATCCCGAAGGATGGTCTTCCTTTTATATATTATTCAAGAATTGACGGAATCTGTGAAACATTGTATTTGCCTTCTTCCAATTTCCGACGTATTTCGGAGAATGCCTTGATAGTATATTCCACATCTTCAAGTGTATGCATCGCTGTTGGGATGAGTCTTAGCATGATAAGACCTTTTGGAATAACAGGATATGCAACCACAGAACAAAAAACGTTGAAATTTTCACGTAAATCCATTACAACATTGGTAGCTTCGCCAACACCACCTTTAAAATACACAGGTGTGACACAAGAATTAGTGGCTCCCAAATCAAATCCTTCTGCTTTTAATCCACTTTGAAGAACATCAACAATATACCAAAGCTTTTCTCTTAGTTCGGGTCTTGTGCGAAGTAGTTCGAGACGTTTCAGCGCTCCAATTACCATAGGCATTGGCAACGATTTGGCAAAAGTTTGCGAACGCATATTGTAACGCAAAAAATTGCAGATATCTTCGTCACAAGCAATAAATGCACCAATTCCGGCCATTGACTTGGCAAACGTTCCAAACCATAAATCTACTTTGTCCGATACTCCAAAATGTTCAGGTGTACCAGCTCCGGTAGCTCCCATAGTTCCAAATCCATGAGCATCGTCAACTAACAAGCGGAAATTGAATTCATCCTTGAATTTTGCGATTTCGTCTAATTTTCCAAGATCGCCTGACATTCCGAAAACTCCTTCAGTAATAACTAAAATGCCACCACCCTGTTTTTCAGCAAGACGGGTAGCTTTGGTCAACATGTTCCGAAGGCTTTCCATGTTGTTGTGGCCATATACAAAACGTTTTCCCATGTGTAAGCGAACTCCGTCCAAAATACAGGCATGAGCTTCAGAATCATAAACAATTACATCGTTTCTGCCACAAACAGCATCAATAATGGAAACCATTCCCTGATATCCAAAATTCAATAAAAAAGCATCTTGTTTACCAACAAATTCGGCCAAATTATGCTCGAGTTCTTCATGTTTGCTTGTTTGTCCCGACATCATACGTGCGCCCATCGGATAAGCCATTCCATAGTCGGCCGCTGCTTGTGCATCGACTTCGCGTACTTCCGGATGGTTGGCAAGTCCAATATAATTATTCAGGCTCCAAACCAATACTTCTTTCCCTCTGAATTTCATTCTGGTACCTATTTCACCTTCCAATTTAGGAAAAGCAAAATATCCATGGGCCTGTTTCATATACTTTCCCAGATCACCCAAGTTGCTCTTTAGTTTGTCAAAAATGTCCACTTTTTCCTGATTTTTAAATTAGCATTGCAAAAGTAATTCTTTTTAATAAGTCTGCAAATTTGTTAATTTATACTAAACAGGATTGTAATCTGAAGAAAACATTCTACTTTTCGGCCAATAAATTTCTATAAAAATGTATATTTGCGCCATGTTAATGAAAATGAGAAATTTCGCACCGATAGCCATCGTTTTTTTACTCTTGTTTAGCTCTTGCAGTGATTATAATAAGGTAATAAAGAGTACCGACTATGAATTTAAGTACAAAAAATCTCTTGAATATTTTGAAGCTGGAGAATTTGTCCGTTCCTCGACACTTCTAAAAGAATTGTTGAATATATTTCGTGGAACCAGCAGGGCTGACAAGGTATATTACTATTATGCCAAAAGCCAATTTGGGATGAACGATAACATGATGGCGGGGCATTATTTTAAGACCTTGGTAAAGGAATTTCCGAGAAGTGAATATGCCGAAGAATCTCAATATATGGTGGGGTATTGTTTTTATCTCGATTCGCCCAGCCCTCGTCTGGATCAGCAAGTGACTCAAAATGCAATAGATGCACTTCAATTGTTCATCAATTTGTACCCAAAATCTACCAGGGTAGATGAAGCCAACAGGTTGATCATTGAATTGCGGGATAAGCTTGTTTACAAATCATATTTGAGTGGAAAGCTTTACTACGATCTACAGAATTACAAAGCCGCTGTTGTTGCCTTAACATCGTCGCTGAAAGATTTTCCGGACACGAAATACCGCGAAGATCTTATGTATATGTTACTTAAAGCGAAGTATTTATTGGCTATCAAAAGCGTTGAAGAAAAAAAACGTGAACGTTTGAGCTCTGCGTTGGATGAATATTTTACCTTTGTCGACGAATACCCGGAAAGTAAACACCGGAAAGAGGCAGAAAAATATCATTCTACTACTGCAAAATTGTTAAATTATAAAGGTGATTCTAATTAATAGAAAATATGGATTTTAAGAAAACAAAAGCAGAAAGCACTACAATTTCAAGAGATTTAAGAGAATTGGAAACCCGCACCGGTAATGTTTATGAATCAGTGATGATTTTGGCTAAACGTTCAAATCAGATTGCTTCTGAAATGAAGGAAGAATTAAGTCAAAAACTTCAGGAATTTGCATCATACACCGATAATCTGGAAGAAGTATTTGAAAATCGCGAGCAGATCGAGATTTCAAAATACTATGAACGCCTTCCAAAACCAACTTTGATTGCTTACGAGGAATTTATAAACGATCAGATTTACCATCGCAACCCTGCAAAGGAAGCCCGTAACAAAGAATTGTAATAAAGGCCTTTATGAGGCTATCAGGAAAACATATCGTTCTCGGAGTTACCGGAAGTATAGCTGCTTACAAGGCAGCTATACTATTGAGGGGTCTTGTGAAAGAAGGAGCTGAGGTTCAGGTAATCATGACTCCATCAGCCAAAGAGTTTATTACACCTGTTACAATGTCTGCATTATCAGGGAAACCAGTGGCTTCCGATTTTTTTTCGTCAAACGATGGTACATGGAATTCACATGTGGACATGGGGCAATGGGCCGATTTGATGTTGATTGCACCAGCAACAGCTGCAACACTTGGCAAGATGGCCAACGCTGTATGTGATAATTTACTCATTACAACTTATTTATCAGCCAAGTGTGGGGTGATGATTGCTCCAGCAATGGATCTTGATATGTACGCTCATCCGGCCAACACCCGAAATATTGAAATACTTCGTTCGTATGGAAATCTGATTATTGAACCTGGCGAAGGTGCTTTGGCCAGCGGTTTACATGGAAAAGGTCGGATGGAGGAGCCCGATAATATTATCGAAGAAGTCGTCAGATTCTTCAATCAAAAAAAAAAATTACTGAATAAGCATTTTCTCGTAACAGCAGGTCCTACCTACGAGAAAATTGATCCTGTACGTTTTATCGGGAATTATTCTTCAGGGAAAATGGGTTATGCAATTGCCAATAAACTCGCATCAGAGGGAGCAAGGGTAACTCTTGTTTCCGGTCCGGTAGAATTAAAAAATACAAACTCCAGAATCAAAATTATTCCCGTTGAATCGGCCAAAGAGATGCATGAAAAATGTATCAGCATATTTCCGGAAACCGACGGCGCTGTGATGTGCGCTGCTGTTGCTGATTTTATTCCTGCCTCATTTTCCGATTCTAAAATCAAAAGAGAAAAAGACGACATGGTCATTCAACTGAAACCAACTCGGGATATTGCCGGTGATTTGGGTCATTTAAAAAACAGTCATCAAATTCTTGTAGGATTCGCCCTTGAGACCAATAATGAACTTTCGAATGCATTTGAAAAGTTGAAAAGGAAAAACCTCGACCTGATTGTTTTAAACTCGCTGAACGATACCGGAGCAGGATTTGGTGTCGATACCAATAAAATAACAATGATTGATAAGGACAATAATCTGACTTTTTTTGAGTTAAAATCAAAGGCTGAAGTTGCTGCTGATATTGTCTCAGCCATCATTTCAGAAATGAAAAGAAGAGGAACGTTTCAGGATTAATTTGCCATTATTCAACGATTAAATGTGTGGTATGAGAAAAGTTTTATTGTTAATCATTGTTTGTTTCGTAACCCAGCGAATACTGGCTCAGGAGCTTCGATGTAATATAAGTATATCTTCTTCAAAAATTCAGGGAGCCAACAAAACTGTTTTTGAAACCATGCAGACTGATTTGTATGAATTCATGAACAACAGAAAATGGACTGAGAACAAATATGCTATGGATGAGCGTATTGAGTGTAATTTCTTTATTAATCTTGACCAACAGATCTCATCCGACGAATTCAAAGGTAGTATTCAGGTTCAGGCTTCACGTCCGATTTTTAATTCATCCTATAAATCTTCTTTGCTGAATATTAAAGACAATGATTTCGATGCTAAATATATTGAATATCAAACGCTTGAGTTTAATGAAACTTCAAATAAAGATAATTTGACCAATATTTTGGCCTTTTATGCTTACATCGTTATCGGAATGGATTATGATTCTTTTTCTCCTGAAGGTGGCACTGAATATTTCCAGAAAGCCCAGGCAATTGTAAATAACTCTCAGAATGCAGTTCAGAAAGGATGGAAAGCATTTGAGAGCGAACGTAACCGCTACTGGCTGGTCGAAAATATTCTGAATAAATCATATTCAGGATTCAGAGCATGTACTTATCAGTATCATCGCCAGGGACTCGACATAATGAGCGATAAAGCACCTGAAGGACGGGCAGCAATCGCCGAATCATTGAAATCAATTCAAAAAGTCTTTCGAGCTCGACCATCGTTATATATTTTGCAGGTGTTTTTTGACGCAAAATCAGATGAATTGGTTAATATATTCTCTAAATCATTTCCTGACGAACGTAATCGGGTATCGGTACTCCTAAATGAGTGTGATCCATCCAACGGTAGTAAATACGAAAAAATACTCAAATCAGAGGGGCTTTGAAATCTGAATAAACAATTATCTTTAGCTTCTAAATGATGGTTGTTTTAACTGTCATCAAAAAACCTAATTTGAATAATTTTCGTGTTAAAATCACTATCAATAAAGAATTATGCACTGATTGATTCACTAAATATCGGATTTAGCGATGATTTGAATATTCTTACCGGCGAAACAGGCGCGGGAAAATCAATCTTACTTGGAGCAATCGGACTTATTATTGGTCAGCGTGCCGATCTGTCTGTTTTGAGGGATAAATCAGAAAAATGCACAGCTGAAGGAGTTTTTGAGATCCGTAATTACGGACTTCAAAGCTTTTTTGAAGTTAATGAATTGGATTACGAGGATGTTACAATCCTGCGCCGCGAAATAACTCCATCAGGCAAATCACGGGCTTTTATTAACGACACTCCCGTGAATGTAAAAGTGTTGCATGATTTAGGCTTAAAACTGATTGACATTCATTCACAACATCAGAATCTTGAACTGAATGAAAAGAATTATCAGCTCCGGTTGGTCGATTTGGTGGCTGGAAATGAAGGATTATTAAAACAATACAGTGATGTTTTCCGCAAATATACCTCACTTCAGGAACAACTGAACAGAACACTTAATTTGTCGGCACAATCGAAAAAAGATCTTGATTATTTTGACTTTCAGTTTCAGCAACTTTTTGATGCTAAACTGATTGAAAATGAGCAAGATGATTTGGAAATTTTGCTTGAAAAGCTGACTCACGCCGAAGAAATCAGGACTGTATTTGGACAAACTAGCCAAATTCTTGCTGATGATGACCGTTCGGTTTTGGCTGTAATGAAAGAAACGCTGAATAATCTCAGCAAATTAAAGTTGGTGTTTCCTGAAGCTGATCAGGTTTTTACCCGTCTTGAATCGGTTTATATTGAGCTAAAAGATATTGCCTCTGAATCGGCTTTGATTGCTGATAAAACGGAAAACAATCCTGAAAAAATTGATCAGGTAAATCAGCGTCTTGACCTGATTTATTCACTTCAGCAAAAACACAGAGTGACGACTGTAAATGAACTTTTGCTTATTCAGGCCGATTTGAATGCCAAAATTGAACAGATTGGTTCGTATGACATTGAAATTGAGCAGATTCGTAAAGATATTCTGATGCAGAAAGAACATCTGACTGAATTGGCTACTGAAATGTGCAAACGACGGACTTCTGTCGCTCAGTTGATTGAAAATAAGGTAATTGAAGTGTTGCAGAATCTTGGAATCCCGAATGCAGCCTTTAAAGTGAAATTCGAAAAGTTGGCTGATTTTTCATCTTCCGGACTTGATGAAGTGAGCTTTATGTTTTCGGCCAATAAAAGTCAGGAGTTGCAGGAAATTGCAAAAGTTGCTTCGGGAGGAGAAATGTCGCGGTTAATGTTGGCCGTCAAAACATTGATCACCGATACCAAATCGTTGCCAACCATTATTTTTGATGAAATTGATACCGGAGTTTCGGGCGAAGTTGCTGTTAAAATGGGTATTATACTTGGACAAATGGCTAAAACAGTTCAGGTTCTGAATATCACCCATTTACCTCAAATTGCTGCCAAAGGAAAGCATCATTACAAGGTTTTCAAATTCGATCAGGATGATCAAACTTTTACTTCGATCAGGAAACTAAACGATCAGGAAAGAATAGAAGAAATTGCCCAAATGTTGAGTGGAGAAAATTTCTCTCAAACATCTATTGCTGCGGCAAAAGAACTGTTGCAATAATGAATAGTTGTCATTGACCATTAATCTTGATATTCGATTGATTGCCAATGACAACTGGTGAAATGAGCTTTCTACAACCTATCTTCCAGAATCATACGTATTTCAGCGGGGTCGATGTCAGATTTTTCGCCAAGCTTATATCCGCGTTTTAGGAAACGGTCGCAAATGGTGTCGATTGTATCAGTTGAAACTCCATAATCAGTTAATTTGGTTGGTAATCCAACTGATTCAAAGAAGTCGATCGTTTTTTGGATGGTTTTGTCAATTCTTTCATCCGAATTTCCTTCTTTGATTCCCCAAACACGTTCGCCCAATTGCAGTAATTTATCTTTTTTTAGTTTCCGTTTGATGTGCATTACACCCGGCAAAACGATTGCAAGAGTGCGGGCATGATCAATTCCGTGGTATGCAGTCAATTCGTGGCCAATCATGTGCGTTGACCAATCTTGCGGAACGCCTACTCCGATAAGCCCATTCAATGCCATGGTGGCGCTCCACATAAAATTTGCTGCAGCATCGTAATCCGCACGGTTGGCCAATACTTTCGGGCCTTCTTCAACCAAAGTTATCAGGATACTTTCAGCAAACCGATCCTGAATTGGTGAGTTGACAGGGAAAGTCAGGTATTGCTCAATTACGTGCACAAAAGCATCAACAATACCATTGGCTACCTGCTTTTCAGGCAGCGAGAAAATTACTTCCGGATCGAGAATAGAAAACAAAGGCATTACTAATAATGAATTAAATGACAGTTTTTCAGTGGTTTCTACTCTGGTTACTACTGAATTGCCATTCATTTCAGAACCTGTAGCGGGTAACGTCAAAACTGCGCCGATTGGCATTGCTTCTTCCACAGGCATGTTTTTGGATAAAATTTGCCATGGGTCACCTTTCTGAAAACAGGCCGCAGCAGCAATAAATTTTGTGCCATCCAATACTGATCCGCCTCCTACTGAAAGCAAAAAGGTAATGTTTTCTTTTTTTACCACTTCCACCGCTTTCATGAGCGTTTCGTAATGAGGGTTTGGTTCAATTCCGCCAAATTCAACTACTTCAAATCCTTGAATAGATGCTTTGACCTGATCGTAAACTCCGTTTTTAAAAATACTGCCACCACCGTAGGTTAAGAGTATTTTTGAGCCTTCAGGAATGTTTTTCCCTACTTTACTGATTTCACCTTTTCCGAAGATGATTTTTACTGGATTCTGATATTCAAAATTATACATGTTTCTTTATTTTTTGATTTTCAATTTAATCGACCTAAAAATACCTATTATTCTCAAACCAACATTTTATTACTTGTTAATAAATTATAAGGAGTATTTTTGTATAAAAAACAGCAATGAGCAATTCTGATAAACACACTGATGGTGCAATAAGTTTTTATGAACGATATTATACTTTTTCGGATAACCAGATCAAGGAGATACTTAAAAATCATAAGAATTATCGGGAATTGGCCGTTGCTGCGGCAGTTAAAATCGCAATTGAACGCGAACTTATTCATTCTGAACAAGATCTATTGGCTCCCGAATATCAGTTGGATCGTTCTTTCGGCTTTTCAATGTTCCCTGAAATTACCAATGCCTATCAATACAAAAAGGTGGTCTCAAGCATTTTCCGGGTATTGTTCTTTCTGTCGTTAATACCAATTATTTTTGGTATAATGAAATATACTGAAGGACAATTGAATATGACTTTTCTTGGTTTGGGAATTGGATTTATCTGGTTGATTTTTACCTATACTTTGTTCAAAACCAAAAAGTTGATTGTAGTGTTTCTTCAGGTTCTGATGATTATTTTTGTGTTTTCCGGACTTTGTTACCGATTGCTTTTTCAGGAAGTTTTTCATTTGATGGATATGATTATGCTGGTAATCGGAACTATTTTGCCTTTTTATTTTCTTTTATACCTGAAAAAACTCATTCAAACAAAACCTGATCCACTTTCTGATCTTTAAAATTCGGTTAATCCTCTGAATTTCCCTTTCACCTAAAGAAATCAGTTGTTCGTCGATAATAAAATCGTTTTAGTAGCGACCTTGATTAGTTTTGAATCAGAAATAATTCAAAAAACTAAATTCTATGTACCTTCTTCGATTAACCAGCTTAGTTTTTGCCCTTGGTCTTTTGGTAAGCAAACTTTTTGCAGCTTCAGGCACACCGGTTCAGGAATCTCGAAACGATACCGACACCAGAACTTATAAAGTCCAGCCATTCACAAAAATTTATCTTGAAGGCGGTTATAAAGTGATTCTTGAACAGGGCGCTCAACCTGGATTGCGGATTAAAACAGATGAAGATAATTTTGAATATATTGATGTTCAGTCAGATGCTGAGTCATTAAGTTTGAAGATCAAAAAGAAACACTTTGATTTTGATGAACTGGTTTTGTACATCACATTTAAGGATTTGGAAAAACTTGAAATTGAAGGTGGAATCAGGCTTGAAACAAAAGGATATGTTGATTTGAAAGATTTTTATATGCACGTATCGGGTGGCGCAGTTATTGAAATGAATCTGAAAGCCAATAAGTTAAATGTGATTGGAGAAGGCGGTGTGAAATTTGAATTCGATGGAATTGCCGATGAATTGGATGCAACCATTTCAGGAGCTGGTTACCTTGACGCAATTGACTTGAAAACCAAACGAACAGACTGTAAGATTGAAGGTGCCTGCGCTGCAAGCGTTTATGCTACCGAAGTATTGAATGCTACTATTAGCGGTGTCGGAAAGATCAGGTATAAAGGAGACCCTCAGGTTTTTAAAAAGATAGAAGGTATAGGTTTAGTTTCTCGTGATTAGAAGATTATTTACTTGTTAATTAAAGGGTTATCTGCTTCAGATAGCCCTTTTTTAATTTATTCCTTGCCATATTCGTTTGAACTAATTCGATTTTTGGATGTTTATAAAATTTCTGATGGCAGATATTTGTACATTTTTATAAATACAGTATTGCTGATCTAATATATTTAAAATCAGTATGTAAGTCATAATTGTTTGAAAAATGTTTATTTTATTTCATAAATGATTAAACAAATATTTGCTTTACGTGTTTTTGTTTCAATATAAATTTTACTCAGGAGTATTAATTATGAAAGTCAATGGATTTTTAAAAACAGAAACGGCAAGACCAAAATACAACGGAACACATCTGCCAAGAACTAACAATAATAATGGACATGATATAATTGGTGATAACCATATAGCCACTTCGCTGGAAACACCTATGCGTGAAGATGCTTTTTTATTGAGCGACGAGAAGAAAATGTTACTTATTGAAGATAAATTCAGAGAAATCATGAATGTTTTAGGTCTCGATTTAAGAGATGATAGTCTAAGCGGAACCCCACATCGGGTAGCCAAAATGTTTGTGAAAGAAATTTTTTCAGGACTTAATCCTGAGAACAAACCAAAAATTTCGGTATTCGAGAATAAATTCAAGTATGGAGAAATGCTGGTTGAAAAAAATATCAACTTGAACTCAACTTGTGAGCACCATTTTTTGCCGATCGTTGGCAAGGCTCATGTTGCATATATTTCAAGTGGTGAGGTGATTGGATTGTCGAAAATAAATCGAGTAGTTGATTATTTTGCTCGTCGTCCTCAAGTTCAGGAACGATTAACAGTGCAGATTGCCAATGAATTAAAGCGAATATTGAAGACTGAAGATATTGCTGTCATTATAGATGCAAAACATTTGTGTGTTTCATCACGTGGAATTAAGGATGAGAGCAGTTCGACGATTACCGCTGAATATGGTGGCGCTTTTAACGATCCACATCGAAAAGATGAGTTTCTAAAGTATTTATCACTTGACATATAGTGTAATTCAAAATTTAATCTCTTTTGGGTTAATTCCCCAGCCACTTGCGGCATATTCTGTTTTTGCTTTTTGGGGTTGATACTCTGTCCGCTTGCGGCGGGGTAGTTCATTTCAGGTTTTTTTTGTTCATTTGCTTATAAATACTAAAAAATGGACGGAAGGAAACGATCGGATGTGAAACCGGGATTACTGGTCAACATTGTACAGAAACATCATCAAAGTAGTGGTGAATTAACAGAAGGCATTGTGAAAAACCTGCTCACCAATTCGCCCAATCATCCGCATGGAATCAAAGTAAGGCTCGAAACCGGCGAGGTTGGTCGTGTTCAGGAGATTCTGGAGGATGAATAGTACCGCAAGGTCAGATTGATGGTATGGATATGGCAGACTATTTAAAAGCCGCTTATCAAAACCCTGGATATAATTAGTCCGATAATTCACGAATAAAAAGATTGGCTACTCAAATTTTGGGCAGCCATTTTTTTGTTTCATTATAAAGTATTACAATTTGAAACAGATGGCTGAGTAGAAACGAAAGAAAATGAGGTCAATAATCGTGATTCTGTACCAATAAAAGAATTCATAACCTTAAATTTGATGACAAATAATAAAGTGTATTACTAACACTTTATTCAAATAATCATTAATTTTAGACTGAAGATAAACCTAACTTAACAGACCGTGAAAAATAGTAAGCAATATACTTTCCTGATCCTTAACTTGTTGGTATCTAGCCTTATTTCTTATTCTCGGAGCCAAGTTAAACAAGCCTCCCCTGGCTTTGATGTTGTTTGCGACGGCATTCATCATGGAAAAATAGATACTCTCACGTATAGTTCAACAACAGTTGGTACCAACCGAAAAGCGCTGATTTATACGCCTCCGGGTTATTCAAAAGATAAAAAATACCCGGTACTCTATTTGTTGCGAATACTCTGGAGGAACAACCTTTTCAATTTTGCACAACTATCATTTAAATAAAACTTAGCAATGAAAAAACTAACTAAATCTCTACTATTCTTTGCCTTTTTGACTTGTACACTTATTGCCTATCCGCAAAGTAAGCAGGATCAAACCACCATTTGCAACCCGATGAACCTTAGTTACCGGTTTTGTCTCGATGCCCCTTCACGGCGCGAGGCAGCCGATCCTACAATGGTTAATTTTAAAGGCGAGTATTACCTTTTTGCGTCCAAATCCGGAGGATATTTTCATTCTACCGATTTAATCAATTGGGATTTAATTACAACCGGTGATCTTCCGCTGGAAGACTATGCGCCAACTGTTGTCGAAATGCAAGGCATGCTGTATTTTATGGCTTCCAAAAATGATCCTCCGCTTACCATCTATAAAACCGCCGACCCAAAATCAGGAAAATGGGAAGTTGCCAATTCTGCTTTCCCGATTGGAATGACTGATCCTGATTTGTTTGTCGATGATGACGGACGCTTGTATTTCTATTATGGCTGTTCCAATGTAAATCCGATTTATGCTGTTGAACTGGATACCAAAACGCTTAACCCGATTGGTAAATCGGTTGCCGTGATAAATAGTAACAAGAAAAATTACGGATGGGAACGCACAGGCGATTACAATGAGGTTGGCAATAATCCATGGATAGAAGGATCGTGGATGACCAAACATGATGGTAAATATTATCTTCAATATGCCGGCCCTGGTACTGAATTCAAAAGTTACAGCGACGCAGTATACGTTTCAGACAAACCGCTTGGTCCGTTTCAATTAGCTGCACATAATCCCTTTTCGTATAAGCCCGAAGGCTTTGTTGCAGGAGCCGGACATAGCAGCACTTTTCAGGATAAATACGGCAACTATTGGCATATATCAACCATGACCATCTCGCAGAAACACATGTTCGAGCGACGTTTGGGATTATTCCCAACCTTTTTTGATAAAGATGGTGAAATGTACGTTTACACTGGTTTTGGCGACTTCCCGTTTAAAGTTCCAACAAAGAAAATTTCTGGTCCTGAAGAATTATTCCCAAGCTGGATGTTCCTTTCGTACAATAAACCGGTTGAAGTTTCTTCTGAACTGGCTGATCATCCTAAGAAATATGCTGCCAATGAAGATATCCGTACGTTCTGGAGTGCAAAAACAGGCGAAACAGGTGAATGGATCAGCATGGATTTGCAGAAGGAAAGCACTGTAAATGCCATTCAGATTAACTATGCCGAAAATGAAACCAAAATCATGGGTCGTCAGCCAGGCATATACTACCAGTATCTTCTTGAATATTCCAGTGACGGCAAAACCTGGAAAACACTGGCCGATAAAACCCAGAATCAAACCGATGTTCTGCATGATTACATTGAGTTGGCAAAACCGGTAAAAGCACGCTACATCAAACTCACCAATTACAAGGTACCTTCAGGTACATTTGCACTCGCCGGTCTGCGTATCTTCGGAAATGGCGGAGGAAAAGCCACTTCCGAAGTGAAAAATTTAAGTTTGAAGCGTTCGGAAACCGACCGGTGTGTGGTTGATTTAAACTGGCCAAAAACGCCGGACGCTATTGGATACAACATCCGCTACGGAACCAGTAAAGACAAATTGTATCAGAATTATCAGGTGCTTGGAGCAGAATCGGTAACCATCCGAAGTTTAAATGCCCTTCAGAAGTATTATTTCACCATCGATGCTTTTAACGAGAATGGCATTACAAAAGGTAAAAATGTCATTGAATTAAACTAACTATTGTATTGACCATGAAAAAAGGATTTCGACTTGTTAGCGCTATTTTATTGAAAATTGGACAAATGGGTACTTTAAGAATGAAGAAAAAAATAGGGTTATTCGTTTTGAATGGACTCCTCTTATCGAACATAAACGCATTTTCACAGAATCCGAATTTCTATATCTTCCTCTGCTTCGGCCAATCGAACATGGAAGGCAATGCCCGGATTGAAGCTCAGGACACCCTCGCGGTTGATAGCAGGTTTCAGGTTATGGAAACCCTGGACTGTCCCGACGTGAAAAGAACCAAAGGCAACTGGTACACTGCTGTTCCGCCGTTGTGCCGTTGCCATACAGGGCTTACCCCTGCCGATTATTTTGGCCGGACTATGGTTGCCAACCTTCCAAAAAACATCAGGGTAGGTGTGATTAATGTCGCCGTCGGAGGTTGCAAAATTGAACTGTTTGACAAGGAAAACTATCCATCATACGTTTTAACAGCGCCGGGATGGATGATCAGTATGATCAAGGAATACGACGGAAATCCTTACGGACGACTGGTTGAAATGGCTAAACTGGCTCAGAAGGACGGTGACATCAAGGGTATTCTTCTTCATCAGGGCGAATCGAATTCAAACGACAGCCTTTGGACACGAAAAGTAAAAGGCGTTTACGACAACCTGATGAAAGACCTGAACCTTGACCCCAAAAATGTGCCGCTGCTTGCCGGAGAAACTGTAAATGCAGACCAGGGCGGTATTTGTGCAGGCATGAACACCATTATTGCCACACTGCCTCAAACCCTCCCAAATTCGTATGTAATTTCTTCAACCAGTTGTGCCGATGGTCCTGACAACCTGCATTTCAGCGCAGCCGGTTACCGGGAATTGGGGAAACGATACGCCGAAAAGATGCTTTCCGTATTGGGATTTAAAATTACCGAACCCTAACAAATAAAATACATTTTAAGAGGAATTTACTAATGAGAAATATCAGAAAAATGCGAATCTATTTTTATATCACTTTAGGGTTACTAAGTACAATTTTGTTGAAACCATCCTGTTTGATGGCTCAAAACAACGACGACAAATCTTTTTATCAGGAAGTTAAAACCTATACCAATCCGGTTTTACCAGGTGATCATCCTGATCCAACTTTGCTGAAGGTAGGTGATGATTTCTACCATTGTGGTTCAACGTTCCATTTCACTCCTTATATGCCGATTTACCATTCCAGGGATTTAGTCCATTGGGAAGTGATTGGAAGGGTGTTATCGCCATCAAAAGCTGGCTGGGTTACCGATCGTCCCTCCGCAGGAATCTGGCAGGGTGCGATTACCTATTTTTATGGTTCCTACTGGATTTATTTTTCGGCAGGCGGGCAATGGTTTTGTAAAGCAGATTCTCCTTCAGGACCATGGACTGATCCTGTTGAGGTAAAAACCAATCCGACTACCGGTCCGCTCGGATACGACAATTCTATTTTTATTGACGACGATGGCAAACCTTACATGGTAATCAAAAATGGCCAGAAAGTGAATCGCATTCAGGAGATTGGAAAAGATGGCCAATTAACAGGTACGGTGATGAACCTCGACTGGATCAATGCGAAATTGCAATACAGTTGGGCTGAAGGGCCCGTGATGTGCAAGCGAAATGGGATTTATTACTATTTCCCCGCCGGCGATGTGTCGGGTGGCCAGTATGTCATGAAAGGGAAAGAACTGACAGCAGATTCAACCAAATGGGAACGACTGGGTGAATTCTTTAAACCTATTTCTGACGCCAATGCTGGATTCCGCCGCCCCAATCACATGTCTGCTCCTTTTCAACTGGCTGACGGAACCTGGTGGACCATTGCCCAGAGCTATGAGAAATATGAAGGTGATGATTGGTCAGGAAAAGGCCGACAAACGTCTCTATATCAGGTAATTTGGGATGGCGATCGTCCGTGGGGAGTGGCTCCAACCACACAACCTTTGATGAAGCCAAACTTGCCGCAATCGGGCATTTTATGGAGAAGTATTCAGAGCGATGATTTTGATGCAGATGTTTTGAGTCCGAACTGGCATTTCCTAACCAAAAAGGCAGCCGCTAGTTATTCGCTTTCAGCAAGAAAAGGATGGATAAGGCTTACTCCGGAAACTGAACGGACACATCTGGTTCAGAAAGAAACCGATCATTATTATACGGCAGTGACGAAAGTTGATCTGGATGCCGCGGATGCTGCCGCAAAAGCAGGTATTTACCTCACCAGTGGAAATCAAAAGGTGGTTGTGAGATTATATTCAGGATTCGATAATGGAAAGAAAATCATTTTTGATTTTGAGAAAGAAACCCGAAGCGTCGCCAACGAATTTGGGAATACTGTCTGGCTGAAAATTGAACGTAACTGGCACAATTTAAGCGCCTGGTGCAGTGGTGATGGCAAAACATGGATTTCATTGGGCGATCCGATCAGCGCTGTTAACCTCGACAAGGTGCAGCCAAATTACAACTCATGGGTAGGCACAAGCATCGGATTATTTGCCGAAGGTAAACCTGCCGATTTCGATTTCTTCGTTTGTAAAGATGGGTTTTCTCCAATTTTGGCGGCCGGTTACTGCAACTATTTCGGTATAAAAACAATCCGGAAAGAATCGGGAAAAGTAGTCACCAACACATCTCCAAATGGCGGATGGCTGATGATTTCAGGAGTTGAATTGGGAAAAACATCTCCTTCAGCCATTGAATTGCTGGCATCTTCATCCTCAAAAGGGAAAATCGAAATCTGGCTGGATAATTTAAAAACCGGAAAACTGATCACAACTATCCCGGTGAGTTCAACCGGCAGCGAAGATAAATGGAAGGTTTTCTCCAAAGCGGTTAAAGGGATTTCAGGACACCACGATGTGTTTGTAAAATTCCCGACTGGTAAAGAAGGTGCTGTTTTAATTAAGTCATTCCGGTTTGTGAAATAAAAATTGAAAGTACTTAACAACTGTTTAATTTTATTTGAAAGTTCCGTTAGGAACGAAATATGGGTAGAAATTGAAAGAAATACAACGATATGTTGTCCCCTGCCCGCCATAAGCTTGTCAGGCGGGCGTACGGGACAATACCACCATGGGAAGCAACCATTTTCTACCCATATCCTTTCCCTACGGGAAATTTAAAGAACTTGTTAATGTCGTTGCAGATCGAAGCAAAGAAGAAGATTTGAAAAAGTAAAACTTAAAAAATGAAGAAAAAATTTCTGGTTATAGGTTTATACATATCCTTTTTTCTGGTTTCAGAAGCGGTAGAAGCACAAAACAAATTATATCCCAACGAATTTCCTTTGGGGGATGTGACCTTGCTTGATGGACCTTTCAAACATGCCTGCGATTTGAACATTCAAACACTTCTGAAATACGACGTTGACCGTTTACTGGCTCCTTATCGCAAAGAAGCCGGATTGCCTGAAAAGGCGAAATGTTATCCCAACTGGGAAGGCCTCGATGGTCATGTAGGTGGTCATTACCTGTCGGCAATGGCGATGAATTATGCTGCAACCGGTAATGCTGAATGTAAAAAGCGCATGGATCAAATGATCTCGGAGTTGAAAGTCTGTCAGGATGCCAATACGCAGAAATATCCCGACTGGGGTGTTGGGTATGTCGGAGGTATTCCCAACAGTGAAGGTTTGTGGCCAAAGATTAAAGCCGGAGAGGTTGCCGCAATCTGGAAGTATTGGGCACCCTATTATAATATACATAAGATGTTTGCCGGCCTTAGAGATGCATGGTTATATGCTGGTAATATCGACGCAAAAAACATTTTCCTTCATTTTTGCGACTGGGCAATCAATATTACTGCTGGTTTGTCCGATGCTCAAATGGAAGAAATGCTCGGAAACGAACATGGCGGCATGGATGAAGTACTCGTCGATGCTTACCAGATTTCGGGAAATGAAAAATACCTGACAGGCGCAAAACGCTATTCGCACAAGGTGTTTCTCGAACCATTGTCGCAGGGAATCGACAACCTTGATAACAAACATGCCAATACCCAAATCCCCAAATTTATTGGTTTCGAAAGAATTGCCGAGCTTGGTCATGATGCAAAGTACGACAAAGCTGGCAGCTTTTTCTGGGAAACAGTTACAACCAACCGTTCACTGGCTTTCGGAGGAAACAGCAGAAGGGAGCACTTTCCAGCCAAAGAATCGTGTATCGACTTTATTAATGTTAACGATGGACCGGAATCGTGCAATTCATACAATATGCTCAAATTGACAGAGGACTTGTTCCGGGTTCACCCGTTGGCTAAATATGCTGATTATTACGAACGTACTATCTTAAACCATATCCTTTCTACCCAGCATCCCGAACATGGCGGATATGTTTATTTCACCCCGGCACGTCCCCGGCATTACAGGGTTTACTCCGCTCCAAATGAAGCGATGTGGTGCTGCGTGGGTACCGGCATGGAAAACCACGGCAAATACAACCAGTTTATCTACACGCATTCCAATGATTCTTTGTTCCTGAACCTTTTTATCGCATCTGAACTCAATTGGAAGGAAAAAGGAGTAAAAATTAAACAGGAAACAAAATTCCCTGATGAGGAGCAAACAAAATTAACGGTAACTGAAGGTTCTTCCAACTTTAAATTGCTGGTTCGCTATCCGGTATGGGTGAGCAAAGGCGCATTGAAAATTTCTGTAAACGGGAAGGATGTTGCCTATTCTACACTTCCTTCATCCTATATAAGCATTGACCGGAAATGGAAGAAGGGCGATGTGGTTCAAATCATATTGCCCATGCATAATACTGTAGAACATTTACCGAATGTTCCTGAATACATTGCTATCATGCATGGACCGATTTTACTAGGCGCAAAAACCGGTACGGAAGATTTAAAAGGTCTGATTGCCGATGATGGACGTTGGGGTCAGTATGCCGGAGGGGAATATTTACCTGTTGACAAAGCTCCCATCCTGATTGATGATGATATTCAGAATATTGGAGATAAGTTGGTGCCGGTGAAGGACAAGTCCTTAAACTTCAAACTCAACGTTAAAATGGGTAACCCGGTAGAACTGACGCTGGAACCTTTTTATAAAATACACGATTCCCGATATATGATGTACTGGTTGGCTTTGTCAAACTCAGGATACAAGGCCTATACGGATTCATTGGCAAAAAATGAAAACGAAAAACTCGCCCTTGAAAATCGCACCATCGACCAGGTGGCCACCGGCGAGCAACAACCTGAAACCGACCATGCCATGCAGCTGGAAAAATCAAACAAAGGCAACAATTTAAATGAATTTTTTCGTGAGTCACATGATGGAGGCTATTTCAGTTACGATCTGGCTACAAAGTCAGAAACCAATTTAAGCTTATTTGTTCGCTATTGGGGCGCAGAATGGGGCAACCGGAAGTTTGATATATCCATCGACGATGAAAAATTAGTCACCGAGGACAATACCAATAAATGGAACCAGTCGATGTTTAAAAATGTGGTTTATCCAATTCCTGACTCAATGGTTAAAGGGAAAACCCATGTCCGGGTGAAATTTCAGTCGCTGCCCGGAAATACGGCAGGAGCGGTTTATTACATCAGGCTGGTCAGGAAGAAAAACTAACTCATTTACAGTGATCAGGATAAAAACGAAAAAATAAATCTTTAATCAATGGATACACGTTATTTTGGTTTTATAGCAGGATTAATTTTATGTTGTAACACCGTCTTTGCCCAGTCAAATTTTGCCCATAACCCGATTATATATGCCGATGTGCCTGATATGTCGATGATTCGTGTGGGTGACACGTATTACATGAGTAGCACTACCATGCACATGAGTCCGGGCGTACCGATCATGAAATCGAAAGATTTGGTTAACTGGCAAATCGTCAACTACGCTTACGATACACTCGCCAACGTTGATGAAATGAATCTTGTCAATGGCAAAAGTACCTACGGCAAAGGTTCCTGGGCCAGCTGCCTCCGCTATCACAACGGAACCTTTTATGTTTCGACGTTTGCCCAGACGACCGGGAAAACATACATCTATTCAACAAAAGATATCGAAAATGGCCCCTGGTTAAGGCATGATTTTAAACCATCCTATCATGATAACACCTTATTTTTTGATGACGATGGACGAATATACCTGATTTTTGGTGCCGGAAAACTAAGGATTATTGAACTGAAAGAAGATCTCTCGGGCGTAAAAGAGGGAACTGAACAAGTACTCATTGAAAATGCCAGCGCACCTGCAGGTGATAAGATCATGCTTGGAGCTGAAGGATCACAACTTTTCAAGGTAAATGGTAAATATTATCTTTTCAACATTACCTGGCCGCGTGGCGGAATGCGCACGGTGGTTGTTCACAGGGCCGATAAGATTACTGGTCCGTATGAAGGAAAGCTAGCATTTCAGGATCAGGGAGTTGCGCAGGGTGGTATTATTGATACTCCTGGAGGTCGTTGGTTTGCTTATTTATTCCAGGATCATGGTGCGGTTGGACGGATTCCTTTTCTCGTTCCAATGAAATGGGAAAATGGCTGGCCAGTAATCGGAGTTGACTGGAAGGTGCCGGAAACTCTTGATTTGCCAGCGAGCAAGGGTTTAATTCCGGGAATTATCAATAACGACGAGTTTACACGAAAAAAAGGCGAACCAGCATTACCATTGGTATGGCAGTGGAACCACAATCCTGACAATAGCTTGTGGTCGGTTTCGGAGCGCAAAGGGTATTTGCGTCTCAAGACAGGGCGGATCGACACCTTGTTTGTAAAATCAAGAAACACTTTAACCCAGCGTACTTTTGGCCCGCAATGTTCCGGATCGACCTTACTTGACGCATCGAACATGAAAGATGGAGACTTTGCCGGTTTATGTGCTTTTCAAAGGAAATTCGGACAGGTAGGGGTTAAAATGAAAGATGGCACTAAATATATTTTTATGGTTAGTAATAAAACCGACAAACCAACAGAATTGCAAAGCATACCACTTTCGCAAAACACGGCTTATTTGAAGATTGAATGTAATTTCAAGGATAAGATTGATATTGCTAATTTCTTCTACAGTCTTGATGGTAAAACATGGTCTATTATTGGCGAACCTCTTAAGATGGAATACACATTGATGGAACATTTTATGGGCTATCGGTTCGGATTGTTCAACTACGCTTCAAAGACTCCGGGCGGGTTTGCCGATTTCGACTATTTCCATATCAGTAATCAGATTACGGATAAAAATTAAAAACAATTCAAAAATGAAAAACAAAACACACATTTTAAGCCTGCTGATGATCGTGTCGAATCTGTTATTCGGGCAGAATCCGATCGTTCGCAACCAGTTTTCTGCCGACCCGACGGCAAGGGTATTCAATGGTAAAGTATATGTTTTCCCTTCCCACGATATTCCCACTCCGCCTGAAAAACCGGGACGAAAAGACTGGTTCTGCATGGCCGATTATCACGTCTTTTCTTCTGAAAACCTGACTGACTGGACTGATCATGGTGTGATTGTCAGCCAGAACAAAGTGAATTGGGTCGATTCAACCTCGTACAGTATGTGGGCACCCGATTGTATTGAACGTAACGGAAAGTACTACTTCTATTTTCCGGCGAATAAAAAAGTCGCGGATGCAAACGGAAGAAAAGGTTTTGGAATTGGTGTTGCCATTGCCGATAAACCTGAAGGACCATACATTCCGCTGCCCGAACCGATAAAAGATATGAACGGCATCGATCCCAACGTGTTTATCGACAAGGACGGACAAGCTTATTTGTATTGGGCGCAGGGAAATATTTCCGTGGCAAAACTTAAAGATAACATGATTGAGCTCGCATCAGAGCCACAGGTTATAGCCAATCTTCCACAGAAAGGATTGAAAGAAGGTCCGTTTTTGTTTGAACGAAACGGCATTTATTACCTGACAATCCCGCATGTAGAAAACAAAATTGAGCGGCTCGAATATGCCATAGGCGATAATCCGATGGGACCTTTCAAAATGGCTGGAGTGGTTATGGATGAGTCGCCAATGAATTGCTGGACCAACCACCAATCGTTCATTCAGTATAAAGGTCAATGGTACTTGTTCTATCATCAGGATGCCTATTCTCCAAAATTCGACAAAAACCGGTCAATTTGCATTGACACTCTGTTCTTTAATGCCGATGGCACCATTCAGAAAGTAAAACCGACTCTGCGCGGTATTGGGGTGACCAAGGCAACAGATCAGATTGAAATTGACCGGTACAGCAGTAAAAGCGAAATCGGTTCATCAATCGCTTTTATGGATTCAATAAACACCTTTAATGGTTGGAAAACATTACTTAACAGTAAAGATGCCTGGGTAAAATACAACACAGTCGATTTCGGAAAGAAAAAGCTTAAAACTGTTCAGGTAAGAGCCTTGTCAAAAAACGGAAGCACCTTGCAAATCAGGTTGGATAAAGCTGATGGACTGGTGATTGCTGAAGTTAAAGTTCCAAAAGGTAAAAGCTGGAATACGATTGAAGCAAAAGTATCCAAATTCCAATCTGGAATTCATCATATAATTGTAGTTCTGAAAGATGAAAATCGGGCTGAGGTTGACTGGGTTAATTTTGAATGAAGTATGCAAAATAAATTTCAGGCAGGTATTATTCTAACACTTTTACCACTTTTTTTACCACGAATAAAAAACCGCTGTAAATACTTGATTTACAACGGTTATTTTTCGTTTATGTCGGGGTGACAAGATTTGAACTTGCGACCCCCCGCCCCCCAGACGGATACGCTACCAGGCTGCGCTACACCCCGAACTTTTGTGGTTGCAAAAGTAGCCATCTTCTTTACTTATGCAAAAAAATCAATTGATTTTTTCCTTTTACGGTGTAAGTTACTTGAGAGATAAATTGGTGTAGATTGTATCCTGTCTTTATTTTGTTCACTGCTTCGGACTGGTTTTTTCTCCTTTTCCCTGGATGTTTTTTTTATTTTAAGTCTGAAGTCATCTAAAATATTCATGTAGTTGATAAAAGCATCGTACTTTGATTTGTAAATGCAATACAAATTACTGTTTTCATGATAACCCGGATGCTGATCGTCCATCAAGTGAATATGATCGATTGTTTGCAGATATTGCCAGTCTTTTTGAAGGTTCAAATCGTCAATTTTACCTACCGCTTTTCCTAATTTATAAGCTGATTGATGGCTTCTCGTTGGAGATCATTTCCGGGGTAATAGTCTGAATGAATATTGTTTAACCAACAGATTGGTTCACTTGCTGTAATTTCGGCGACAGGTCCACATTGCTCTTTAATTTCAGAAGGAAGTACAAAACTCAAGTTGTTTATTTTGTTTATTCGAGAGATTAGTTTCTGAAAGTATTTTTATTTTTTAGCTATTCCAAAACCGCCCAATGATTTGTAATTCCCAACCGAACATTAATACATTCATGATCCTTTAAATTATTGTGGTTACTATATTTTGTATTTTGCCACGACAACAGGATGCCTGGAGCAATAATGGTTTTGGGCGAGTTACCAGTTAGTTGCAAGAAGAGACTACAAATAATATTTTGTTTAAAAATTATCCGACAATTGCCAATCAACAACAAAAGAATTTTCCCTTTTGAAAATGATTCTTTCGGGAGGGATTGAAATGAGATGATCTTTTTTTTCATTGGCCATCTTTAAGCTATCACGTCTCGAACTTTTTCTTTCAGGAGTTGTAAGTGAATTAACAACAGTATCTTCGTTAAAATACCATAAACTACTCATTGGAACATTTTCTTTTGATTGTTCCCTGATGCCGGTGATCCTTTCAATTGTTTTCATGTGTTTAAGCAGTTTATTGATTTATAATAATTTGTATATTAAAAGTCAGATAGAACTAACATTGATAATCATCGTACTCTGTAAAAATTTCTGACATGGCTTGTTTCATGAAATGCTTCTCTGCTATTTTAAACAGCACTTACATGATAAATGTTTCGTTCTTTTTTGTTAAAATTCCGTAATAAAATTTTATAATTTGCTAATAATTAATAACATATAATAATATATGGAGTTTCATTCAAATGAAACAGGTTATAGGCTGAACGGTAGGTAAGTTAAATTTTTAACGATGTGGTCTTTGATTTCTTCTATAACGGAATAACTTTTATTGATATTGCCGGGGTTGTACGTTCCTTCATGTTTTTTAACTTTGATCCACAAAATTTAAGACAATTACCATGTTTAAAGCTATGAATCTTGACAATAATAAAAGTAATAAACCGGAACAGGTCGGAGATATTGAAAAAGTAAAATGTCTGATTATCGGTTCAGGTCCTGCCGGATATACAGCCGCAATTTATGCTGCACGCGCCAATCTATCACCAGTGATGTATGAAGGTCTGCAACCCGGTGGACAGCTGACCACCACTACAGAAGTTGAGAATTTTCCCGGATATCCGCAGGGAGTAACCGGTTCGGTGATGATGGAGGATTTGAAAGCACAAGCTGTACGATTTGGTACAGATATTCGTTGGGGATTGGCTACCAAAGTTGATTTTTCAGGGTCGGTTCATAAAGTTTGGATTGATGAAAAAAAGGTAATCGAATCGGATGTAGTGATTGTTGCAACCGGAGCTACTGCTAAATATCTTGGCATTGAAGATGAACAAAAATACGCCGGAAGTGGTGTTTCAGCCTGTGCAACCTGCGACGGATTTTTTTACCGAGGTAAAGATGTGGCAGTAGTAGGCGGTGGTGATACTGCTGCTGAAGAAGCAATTTATTTGGCTGGGCTTGTAAATAAGGTATATTTGATCGTACGCCGTCATGAGCTTCGTGCTTCGAAAGTGATGCAGGATCGTGTAATGAAAATGAAAAATATTGAAGTCTTGTGGGAACATCAAACCAAAGGTTTAATTGGTGATGGGGTAGTGGAAGGCGCTGTGTTGTGGAAAAAGAAAGGTACTCCGGAGGAAGAAGAAGTAACCATTAAAATCGACGGTTTTTTTCTTGCGATTGGCCATAAACCCAACTCTGATTTTTTAAAGGAATTTATTGACACTGATGAAGTAGGATATATTAAAACGATTCCTGGAAGTTCAAAAACCAATGTCCCCGGAGTTTTTGCTTGTGGCGATGTTCAGGATTCGACTTATCGACAGGCAGTAACTGCTGCTGGTTCAGGTTGCATGGCTGCCATTGATGCAGAAAGGTATCTGTCTGAGAAGCATGGTTAGCATGGCGCACAGGGCTTAGAGCAGGAAAGTATATTAAATCTTTTTGATATGAAACGAATCATTAATACAATAAATGCACCAGCGGCCATCGGACCATATAGTCAGGCTGTTGAAGTGAATGGAACGCTCTATATTTCAGGTCAAATTCCGTTAGTTCCCGAAACGATGAAAGTGGTGGAAGGTGGTATTCAGGAACAAACAGAACAGGTTTTGAAGAATATAGGTGCGATTTTAAGTGAAGGCGGCTACAATTATAGCGACGTGGTTAAATCGACATGTTTGTTAAACGATATTGCCAATTTCAAGGGCATGAATGAAGTTTACGCAAAGTACTATTCTGAAAATTCACCCGCTCGCGCGGCTTTTGCGGTCAAAGATCTTCCGATGGGAGTTTTAATTGAAATAGAAACCATTGCAGCGAAATAAATTCTCCTGAAAAAGAATAAATTAAAACAGAAACCCCGGAACGAGCAATCATTTCGGGGTTTCTGTTTCATCGGCAACTACTTCTTTTTGAGAAGAGTTTCAAGCATTTTCTTCAGTTCGCTGAAATCTTTATCGGTAAATCCAATTGAGCTGAATAATACTTTTCCTTCAGGTGAAATCAGGAAATTCCGGGGAATATATTGTCCCGCAAACTTTGAATAAATCTTTCGGTCGGGATCTGGATAAAATGGCATACTGAATCTGTTTTCATTCTTAAATTTATTCACTTCTTCCCAACTGTGTTCACGTCCAAATATGAGCAATTTAAATTTCGGATTGTTTTTGTATTTGTTGTAAATGTCTGATTGTATGTGAGGTAATTCCTGTCTGCACGGTGCGCACCATGTAGCAAAAAAGGTAATCATTACCAGTTTTCCTTTCAATTCAGCGATGTTCTGTTTTATTCCGGGATTCATTTCAAATTCAAAACCAGGAACCTGATCAGCAAGTTTCACAAAGGTTGTTTCTTCCTGGGCAAAACTTTGCATGAAAGAAAATGTCAATAGAAAAAGTATAATAGCGCTAAAACGGATTTTACCCGAAACAGGTCCTTTAACTAACTGAATTTCTTTAGAATGTAAGGGGAACTCTTCTTCAATGTTTACTATCGGATGCAGTTCTGATGTATTTTGTCCTCCGAAATTTGAATTTTTGTGTAGATATGTTCTTTTCATAAATCTGTTGAATTTGGGGATTCTTCACTTCATTCTGAATTAGAAATCACAATTGGAAGTCCGAAGGTACAAATTTGAGACGGATTAAGGAATACGCAACGGTGGAAATGAGTTGGCGTTTAAGCTAAAGCTTTCCACTATTTCCTTATTGTTGATTTAATTAGAGTTTAATCTCGTGTAATTGAGATTATAACCGAAACATTATCTTTGTGAAAAACAAACTCAAATGAAGACACATTTTCTGCTTATACTGATTCTATTTTTAGCCTTATCGTGCAAGGACAAACCGGTAACTCCTCCTGTCGTTGACAAAACCACGTATCATCTGTTTACTTCCGATGAATTTGCCATGGGAGTGGATCTTTCGTACGTTAACCAGATCGAAGACCACGGTGGCGTTTACCGGGATTCATCAAAAGTGCGTGATCCATTTCTGATTATGAAAGAGCATGGTGCCAATATGGTTCGGGTCAGGCTGTGGCACAATCCCAAATGGGTTCGCGATGTATATGGAAATGTAAATACTCCGCTTTATAGTGGATTTGACGATGTTGCCAAAACCATTGGACGCGCCAAAGCATTGGGTTTGGCAGTTAATCTCGATATTCATTACTCGGATTCCTGGGCCGATCCGGGTAATCAGGTACCTCCTGTTGCCTGGGAAAATATTACCGATTTACAAGTACTGAAAGATTCGGTTTACAACTATACTTTTTCAGTATTGAATAAGCTGAACAAGAAAGGTCTGATGCCTGAAATGGTACAGATTGGAAACGAAACCAATTGCGGCATGATGATAACCGGAACCAAAGCCGGATTCCCGAATTTGAACGGATGTAATAACCACTGGCCGGAATTGGGTGCAGTGATTAACAGTGGCATCAAAGCAGTGCGCGATGTGTCTGCTCAATCGACCATAAAAACCAAGATTGCCCTGCATGTGGCCGACCCGAAAAATGTGGAATGGTGGTTTGGACAGATCACCACACTGGCATCGGTAAACGATTTTGATATCATCGGTATGTCGTATTATCCATTGTGGCATACCACTATTTCTTTTGCCAACCTGCCTGCACTAATCACTAAAATGAAAAATACTTACAACAAGAAAGTAATGATTCTGGAAACGGCTTACCCATGGACTGCTGATGCTTACGATTCGTATAGCAATCGGTTTGGTTCTCAGACTCCTCTTACGGGTTATCCATTTACCAAAGATGGGCAGACCAAATTTATGACCGATCTAACCCAAAATATGTTGAATGCCGGAGGTAGCGGCGTAATGTATTGGGAACCGGCATGGATCAGCTCGCAATTGAAAGATCCTTGGGGAACCGGCTCGTCATGGGAGAACTGCACTTTTTTCGATTTCACCGGAAATACATTGCCATCAATTGATTATATGCGGTATAACTACAATTAGACTAAATAATTTGCCTTGATTTTTATGATGTAGAACTTGATGTTTTAGAATATTCTTTTATTAGTTCCACTTCATTCTCAGTAATTGCCGGTATAAACGGACAAGATGCAACGTGGTCTTCCCAAAACCGAAAATCGTATGAGATATTGATTTCATCGATATCGATTTTACCGGCCCTCCACTGAAGTTGAATGTTGAACAATTTTTTTTGAAGAATGGCTATCAGCATATTTTCTGCTTTCTTCTGGTAATCAAGGTTTGCAGTTTCTTTTTCGGAGTACAATCGTTCATAATATTCGTAGCATTGTGCAAGATGCACTTTTTTAGAGGCATACGATTTTATAAAGCTATCAATTGAAGAGGGGCTGTACTTTGAAAAATACTCTTTCGCTTCCTCCGAAGCGCTTATTTCCTCGCAAAATTGTTGTTGAAGATCTTTGAAAAACTGTTCTTTTTTACTTTGGTCTTGAGGCACCGAAGATTTGTTGTATGAAAATTTATCGAAGTTTAATGTAGCTCTGGTTTTGAAGGGTTTCTTTCTAACCTACCAAATTTATGAAATCTCAACAATATATTATTGTGATCAGCTCAACTTTTTATGCCTTTTCTCTTTTTTCAACACCTACCGAATCCGGTTAATCAACAAACCTGAAGTTTATTGAGTAATTCGGTTGCGGAGATACTCCAGAATGACGGTATGTTTTGATCCATGGTTTATAATTAATTGTTTAGGATGGTAACATATAAAACCATATTATTGTTTTTCAGGCGGATAAACGTTATACCCGAAGTGAGTACCTGAATATTCATAGAATGACCGGCTCACCTAATGTTACACAATTTCACGAAAGAGTTACACTTTCAAATGTTGGGGGGTTGAGATTGCAGGGGATGATGAAGAATGTTGTGTTTGACTTACATGCGCGATTGTAAATCCGTGATTAAAAGGTGAAGATTACAAATAAGCAACAGCGGCTGCAAGCGTTTATGCATATCCTGAAGAGCAGGGAACTACGTGCAACCCAGACTTCATGTCAGGTCGTGCCGACCACATGAAGTCCTGTTTATTATTGGTAGTTTTTCCTTCTGTCATTATTTTTCAATATATCGTTTGCATTACTAATAAAGCGAAACGGAATAAGGGCTTATACAGTTATTCGAATGCTCATCGTGAATATTTTAGGTGGAATTACTCTGATTTCATCCTTATCAAACAAACGTAAATCATTATTACGCTTTTCTATCTCAGGGTCCGATCCACTATAATTTGAAAATGTAAGTAATCTTTGTGCACTTAAACTTAAGAAAAGTTCCTTTATTTTGAGTTTTTGGCAGAATTCAGGTTTAATCTGATAACCAAGACTTATGTAATTCATTCTTATATAACTACCATTTTCAACATAACGATCCGATCCCAAATTATTTGCAGGATGATCACTGTAAGCACGAGGTAGTATGTCGGTTCCTTGCTGACCATCCACCATCCAACGATTTAGCTCATTTTTGCTTTGGTTATTTATATAGGATAAGCCTTCAGAATCCATAGCTACCTGGTTGATGATTTTATACCCCGAACGGTAATGAAAATTGCATGTGAGAGATAGGTTTTTGAACCTTACCGTACTTCCAAACCCGCCTGTGACTTTGGGATTAGAATTTCCAAGGTAAACCAAATCCTTTTCATCAATTAGTCCATCATTATTCATATCCTTGTATTTCGCATCCCCTCCCTCAAAGGTATATATTCCTTTATACGAAAGTTTAATAGGAGTTCCCGAACCATCAACCAATACATTTCCCCCTCTATCCAAAGCAACAGCGTCTTGATCAGTAGAATATACACCTTCATATAATAGTCCATAGATCGATCCAGGTGATTCGTTTTCAGAAATATACGAAACGTAATTTCCGTTACTCAATGTTGATGACCCGTTGTTATTAATATAATCAGGTAGTTCTAAAAATATTTGACTGTTATGCGCCATGTTAAACTGTACAGTCCAATCCAGGTTTTCTTTTCTGATTAAACTATAATCAACCATAAACTCCCAACCTTTATTTTGCACTTTAAATATTGCTGTTGGATCAGACCCATAAGAATTTCTCCTATTGTAATAATCGCTTGTAAGGTATAGCCTGTCATGAAATAAACCGAGTTCGATGCCTAAATTATAGATTTTGACCTCACAATTGTTGTCGAAAGAATTGCTTGAAAAATCCACTGGGGATTGGTATATTGAAGAACCCAATTCTGTAAAAATCATACCATTATCCAGAGATTGGTATTTTGAAGAACTCCATCCTAAATGAATTATTCCTTCATCAAGAAATTTCAATTTTTTGATGAAGGATTCGCCTGAGAAACGCCATCCGGTTGAGATACTATAATGATTATCCCATTTGTTCTTGTCCTGAGAATCAATTGACACCGATTCAATTCTCGTATTCACATTCAACATATACCGATCAAGTAGTTTGTAATAAACAGATGAAACAGCCGCATTTCTATTCTTTTCAGGAACGTTAATCAGGATATTCTTTTTATCAGTTTCAATTCTATATTCTTGATATTTTTCATTTTGCCTGATCCATGTAAAAGTCCCGTTCAGCATGTTTTTCTTCTCATCTTTTAAGGGGATTTTAATAAAAGTTTGTATTTCATTGCGAAACTGTTCAAACCCCAGGTCAGACTTGTTATTGAGATATGATCCGACATTAAATAAATCTGAACTAATCGCTGAAATTGGCAGAGATGCTTTTGAAACTGCTGCTGATCTGTTATACGAGAATGATTCCCTGAATTTCAACCAGCTTTTAAAATCGTATTGAAGATATGCTGTGGTCGTTAATTCATTGAATGTGCTTGTGGAATTTCCGGATTCTGAAACAGCTACCGGATTATAATAGACAAAGCCACTACCCTGATAGTTTCGAGAAGGTGTAAAATAGTCACCCGTTCGATTACCCTCAGCATCATATTTCCAAATACTCATATTGGGCGCTTTAATGAAAGCCATTTCCAGAATATCTTTGCCGCCATTTCCAGAATTATCTTCCGGGATTACATTTCCATTATACTTACTGTTTGTATAGTTAAGATTTAATGCCAGGGTAAGTTTTTTAGTAAAGTAATGTTCGAAGTTCAGTCTGCTTAACAAGCGCTTATATCCAGTGTTGATGATTGTGCCTTTTTGATCGAGATAGTTAATGGAACCATAATACCTGTTCTTTTCATTTCCCCAAAAAATATTTAAATAATGGTTCGATGCAGATCCCATTTGCGTAACGGCTTTTTGCCAATCAGTGTTTGCCGTGTAATTGTAAAAATTAGGATCGTCACGGTTAGAACTTATTTCATTAGGTACTTCAAAAACGCCATTATTATGCAACGCCTGGAGTTGGTATGAAATATATTCATCGCCGTTAAGCATCGGCATAAAAGAAGGTTCGTTAATGATGCTTTGGTTGAATTGATAAGTTAATCCCATTTTTTGCAGATTCCCTTTTTTTGTTTCAATTAAAATAACGCCATTGACACCATCAGCACCATATAATGCAGTAGAGGAACCATCTTTCAGCACCTCAACAGATTTAATATCTTCTACCGAAACCGGTATCATACTGTGGATATCTTCACCGTAAAAATTATATGAATTGAATAGATCATCATGAGATTTTTGTGGTATTCCATTAATTACAATGAGTGGTGAATTTTGTCCTCTTAGAATTGCCTGTGAATTTCTTCCGGGATTACCTGAAGCACTTATAATGTCCAATCCACTTATTTTACCCTGTAATATATCGAAAACTGATAATTCATTGGTGAACCGGAGTCTGGGAAAATCGATCTTTGTCGAGAACAACGTTTTATCTTCATCGTTCGAATGGGTTAAACCCGTTTCTATTTTTGAATTACTAGTGATTGTATCTTTTGATGAGCTTTCGGGGTCAATGGTTCCCTGAGCTTGTAAACTTATGTATTGAAACACTGCAATAATAACCAATAGGAGTCTGATTGATATTTTCATTTTATCGATAATGAATCTGTTAATTTATTTTGTTTAGGGAAATTTAGCTTTATCTGCTGGTTTCTTTATAAATCTTTCACCTTACCAAATACCCGCAAGTTCACAGTACTTTTTCAAACCTTCCATTATTTCCAATCCACTATACAACTTGCCGAAGTGTTTGGTTTTCCAAATGTATGAAATTCGAAATTATATATTAAACTATCGGCGTTTTATTTATGATCATTTTTGCGTTGCATATACATTCGCGGTCACGACGTGTCGTGACCGTACAACACGAATGATTTCGCAAAGGAAAATGTTTTGATTTTTTGGTCGTCCTATATGGTTTAGCCTCATGAATTTTCCAGTTATATACTTGCTAATGTCAGATGCCTACTTTCGAGTTGTCAGAAGCTTACTTGCTACATTCATGTCCTTACTTTCGATATCCAGATGCCTGTTCACGAATGTCAGATACCTGTTCACGAATGTCAGATGCTTACTTGCTACATTCATATCCTTACTTTCGACATCCAGATGCCTGTTCACGAATGTCATGTGCTAATTCACTACATCCAGATGCCTGTTCTCGAATGTCATGTGCTAATTCACTACATCCAGATGCCTGTTCACGATTGTCGTATGCTAATTCACTACATTTAGATGCGTGTTCACAACATAGAAGGGGCAGTGTGGGATATTTCATATTTCTAATCCCTCGCGAGCGCTTCGATTGGATCGAGCTGTGCGGCCTTTTTTGCAGGAAGATATCCAAAAATAATACCCGTCAGGAAAGCAAATCCGAAGGCAATGAATATCGGGGTAACTGTAAAAATAACACGCCAACCGGCAAGCGCTGAAATAGCTAAGCCGCTGCCAATTCCGACGAATATACCCACAATTCCGCCAATAAAGCAGACCATTACAGCTTCGGTAAGAAATTGGAATAACACGTCGAAGCCTCGCGCACCAATTGCCATGCGGATGCCGATTTCACGGGTTCGTTCCGTCACTGATACCAGCATAATATTCATTACCCCAATACCGCCGACAATAAGCGAGATCACCGCAATCGCAGCAAGCAGATAAGTAAGTGTATTTTGTGTTTCATTGGCGGTAGCAATAGTCTCGGCCATATTCCTGATGTTAAAATCTTCCTTGCCATGTCGTTTAAGCAAAAGATCATGGAGTCCAACCTGCACCGCAGTCATATCTGCTCCCGGCTTCACCCTCACCACGATGCGGTTAAAATAACGTTGTCCGAAAATACGTGCCCCGGCTGTTGTATAAGGCAACCAAACGGAATTATCCAGATCGTCGCCTCTTCCGGAGGAGCCTTTGACACTTAAAACTCCGATAACAAGGAAGGGTGCGTTGCCAATGAGTATATACTGACCCAACGGATCCATTCCAGCGGGAAACAGGTTTGTTGCAATGGTTTGGCCGAGTGTTACTACCTGAGCATAGCGTTTCACATGTTCAGCCGTAAAGAATACTCCTGACTGCGCCGGCCAGTCGTGCACCAACGGAAAGTCTTCGCCTGTTCCAACCACCGTGACGGTCAGGTCAAGGTTACCAAATCTCAGAAGTGAAGATGACTCCGATTCCGGATTTGCATACGAAACGCCCGGCACACGACCAATTGACGGTAAATCTTCAGGCACAAAACTCGTAACGGGTGGTCCCGTTGCACGAACATTTCGGGCACCGCGTGCAATGGTCATCAGGTCGGCGCCCATGGCCTGAATGCGTTCAACAACCTCCTGCTTGGCACCATTCCCGATTGCCATCAGCGCAACCACCGAGGCAACGCCGATAATAATACCCAACATGGTCAGTGCGGTTCGCATCCGGTTGTTTACCAGCGAACGAAAAGCCATCTTCAGCGATTCTCCAAGAACCGCGACACCCGCCTTTTCATCTTTCACTGTTTCGGCAACCGGTGCCTGATTACTTGCTTTCTCTTTCTTTTTAATTTCGTCGGAAGTAATACATCCGTCGGCAATGTGAACAATGCGATTTGCGTAGGCCGCAATATCAGCGTCGTGAGTAACCAGAATGATTGTATGACCTTGTGTGTTGAGTTTCTCCAGAATTGCCATCACTTCTTTGCCACCCTGACTGTCGAGTGCTCCGGTTGGTTCATCGGCCAGTATCACCGGACCGCCGTTCATGAGCGCCCGTGCAATGCTGACGCGCTGTTGCTGGCCTCCGGAAAGCTGGTTGGGATGATGTTGCAGCCGGTCGGACAGTCCGAGTTCCTTCAGGATATCACTGGCATGAGCTTCCCGCTGATTTTTTGGCATTCCCCGATAAACGGCTGGGACTTCTGCGTTTTCAATGGCACTTAGATCAGACATCAGGTTGTAACGCTGAAAAATGAATCCAAATGTATCGCGCCTCAATGCAGCGAGTGCATCACCGTTGAGAGTTGCTATATCAATACCGCGAACATGATAAGTACCAATCGTTGGTTTGTCGAGACAGCCGATAATGTTCATCATCGTCGATTTTCCGGAACCTGAAGCGCCCATGATAGCGACGAATTCGCCGCTCTGAATGGTCAGATTAACATCTTTAAGAACTGTCAGCGGTTCGCCACCAGTTGTATAGGTACGGCTTACACCTTTTAATTCCAGTAATGTTGTTGTCATCGTCCTCCCCTCCGGCCGCTCAGCGCACTTTGAGTCTGTGTTGCTGGCTTTTCTTTGATACCCCCGATTACAACCAATTCGTTCTCCTTGAGACCTTCTTTTACTTCCGTGGAAATTTCGCCTTTGATGCCTATTTTGATTGCCCTGATTTCAATACTTCCATTTTCTTTCAGAACGTTTACTTTTATTTCAGATCCTTCGCCGGCATTTCCAACTACGGAGGTTGGTATTAGCAAAACGTCTTTCGCCTGTGACAAAATGATATAAACCTGTGCTGTCATCTGAATATACAATTCACGTTTCGGATTTTGAATATCAAACAGTACATCATAGAATACAACGTTATTAATGAGTTCAGGAGTAGGTAGAATTTGCCTGATTTTCCCTGTCCAGCGTTGGCTCTGACCCAATACAGTGAAATAAACATCCTGCCCAAGTTCGACACGGTCTATATCCGCTTCCGAGACTTGCGCCCAAATCGTTACTGTGTCGATGTTGGCAATCCGCAGGATATTTGGCGCTGATTGATTGGCGTTGAGTGTTTGTCCTTCGAGCATATTGATTGAAACGACTTCGCCCGCCATAGGTGCGGTGATTTGAGTATAACCCAGATTAGCCGTGGCTGTATTTACCGATGCCGTTGCTTGCTTCATCTGTGCTGAAAGCGAAGCAGAATCGGCAAAAGCAACATCGTAGGCTGCTTTGGTGATGTCGCGGTCATTGGCGGCGATCAATTTCTTTGCAAAGAGCTTATCGTTACGATCTGCCTGTAATTTAGTGAGAACAAGTTGCGCTTCTTTCACAGAACGTTGTGATGTCATATTTTCAAGTGCGGCTTTTGCAGAAGTAAGCGCTGTTTGCGCCAGTACCGGATCAATTTCGGCAAGCAACTGACCTTTTTCAACCCGATCGCCACGCTTTACTTTTAGTGACTTTAGCTTGCCTGAAGTTTGAGCACCAACATCGACATACTTGATGGGTTGCACCAAACCTGCCGCCAGGACTGTATTTTCAACATCGCCACGTTCGACAGGCGCAGTGGTATAAACAACTTTGTCTTTGCCAAATGCCCAGTTATACCCGAACACTCCGGCAATTAATACCAGGATTGCACCAACAAGCCACAAGCCACGCCGGTGAAGAAATGACTTGAGTTTATTTTCAACTGGTGGTGTTACAACAGTATCAGTTTTTGTCACTGTGGATTTGGGTTCCTGGTTGTTGTTTTTGGGTTCCATTTTTATCGTTTACATTTCATTAGGCATCTCTGAAGTAAAGAAGATTATGATGCCAATACAGAAGTTGTAACAGCCTCAAAATCATGATTGCAACCAGCTCACTCGCCTAGCTAGTGAACTGTATAAATTAATTTTCACAATTATTGCAAAGGTCGATGCTTTAATGGGAGGTGTGTTACACAATTTCACGAAAGAGTTACATCTTTCACATGTTTGTGGGTTAGGATTGTGGGGGTGGTGGAGTGTTTTGAGTTTGACTTATATGCGGGATTGTGCTGTCAGCGGTTGTATTTATTCATTTCCATTAAATCAAATCTTACAGGAAGAGACCATTTCCTTTCAATTTGTTTTCCTTTTTTGAAAAGTACTTCCCATTGAGGAATTGATTTTAGTACTCTTATTGCTTCTTTGTTTAATATTTCTGATTGTCCTCTTAAAACAGCAAGTGAATCGATCTTTCCTGATTCTTTGGTTGAAATAATTCTACAATACACTACTTTTTTTGTTGAATCAATTTCTGACTTGATTTCATTCCATCTTATATTCGACTGTATATAATTTTTCAACAATAAGTCATTTTCAAGATATGGAGATAGCTTTGTTTTGCTATTATCATATTCAATTGTATTTTGTAGGATTCCATTTTCGATTATGAACCCAATTTCTTTGGCGTAAATTTGAAAGCCGTCTATATTCTCATACAATGCTTTACCGATTCCAGCTAATAACTCTTCGCTATCCCATTTCGCCAAAACGTGACCATTACGAAATAAATCTGGAAATATTTTCTTTAAATCAACCTTGGGAATACCATCTTTGGGATTTCCAAGGTAACAACACGGAGCGATTTCTTCCAAAAAGAGTTTGTTGTTTTCGAGTTTCCAGGTCGGAAAGCAACCTAAATAACAACCATCATCAAAACAGCCTATTTTCTCAGACAATTCTGCACCCCATAAGTCTGCTTGTGAAATGTTTTTTTCAGATAAAATTTTCACTAAAGGTTCAGACATTAAATGCAAGGTATCTTTACCTACAATCAATCTGCCTCCATACCCGCCATATGCAAAAAGGTTGGAGATAAAATAGAGTATTAGCGTTGCAATAATCAATCGTATCATAAAAATAGCAGTTAATATTTACCTACATACGGTGCATGATTTAACCAATAAATCCGCCAGGCGGATGCTGTTTTCAAAATACTAATTTTCTGTCAACGAAGCACCTCAACCTGACTTGCTGGTATTTTGCTGTTGGCGGGAGTATTTCTTTCCATGTCATTACCTACAATTGCAGCCCAAAGGAGAAGGCTAAATAATATTATCGCTATAACCAATGGTTTCCAAAATGGCTTTGTCCGATATTGAAACTCTTTCCCAATATATTTTCCCCAGAAGAAATTGTATAATACAAGTGCTCCAAGTAAATTAAAAGCTACAGTCAAAATTGTAGTACTTCCAGGAATAAAACTGAGAACATAAATCATTAATCCAGTATATATTACAGAAAATGTCAGAACTGGAAAAATCGCCTTTTTGTTATTTACAGTCTTTAAATTTATTGCTAACAGAATACCTCCAAATAAAACGGAAAATAAGATTGAGAAAATATTTATTACTTGTCTTGAATATAGTTGTGGAGCATTAACATCATCCACTATATTTGTTTTCCATTTTACATTGAATGAATTCCAATTCTTATTTGTGTCAATGCTTTCTCTAGCTTCTTGCCTTCTTTTGTTTTTCTTTTCCTCAATTATCAATTTTTCCGCATCAGATAGCTCTACTCCTCGGTTTGATAATTCTTGTTTGGAAGCTGCAACTAATGCTCCACGATGCAAGTTGAAATTCAAAGCTATTTCTTTCAGTTCGTCAATCGATTTTGACTTTACTTCATCTAAAAAATTGTTCTCCATAAATGCTGTGTCTTTGTGTTTTAGTATTGGTGCCAATTTATCAAATACCCGCAAGTTTATAGTCCTTTCCCGAACCTTCCATTATTTCCAATCCGCTATATAACTTGCCTAAGTATTTGGTTTTCCAAATGTATGAAAATCGAAATTATATATTAAACTATTGGCGTTTTTATTTATGATCATTTTTGCACCGCATATACATTCGCGCGGTCACGACGTATCGTGACCTCGCCAAGCATCTACCTTTAGCATTCGGACTTAACCGCGAGCACCGAGAGGGTTCCAAACCCTGTCGGTGCTGAAAAGCCTAAATGAAATGCTGCAAGGCCACGAAGTTTCGTGGCCATACATGACTTGCGAAAAATCGAAGCATATTCCTTTGCAAACCACAACCCTCGTAAGGTCACGACATGTCGTGACCTCGCCAAGTATCTACTTTTAACATTCGGACTTAACCGCGAGCACCGAGAGGGTTCCAAACCCTGTCGGGGCTGAAAAGCCTGAATAAAATACTGCAAGGCCACGAAGTTTTGTGACCATCCTTGTTATTCAATTGGCCCATCAGTTGATATCGTCGGGGAGGCTGGACAGAATGCCCTTGTTTACATAGATTGGGCGTACAAATTTCCGCAGTGATTTGAGGTTTAGGCCAAACCATATTCCTGAAACAATGGTGATGGTTCCACCGATTAACAATGTTTCGGGAATGCTTGTTCCACTGGCGATGCTACCGGCGAGGAGGTTCCCTATCGGCGAAGTTCCCATCAGGGCCATGGCATAAAAGCTCATCACGCGGCCACGTTTATCTTCATCGGCAATGGTTTGTAACATCGTATTAATTGATGAAAGCGCAAGGATCATCGAAAGTCCGCCGAAGAAAAATAGAATCAGTGAATAATAAAGTTTTCCGGAGAAAGAAGCCAACACAATCGACAAACCTAGTAAACCAACGCTTCTGGTTATTATTTTGCCCAATCCGAGAACCGATTTACGCGATGCCATATAAAATGCCCCGATCAGAGCGCCTGCGCCCAGGGCCGACATCAGGTATCCCAGCGTGTCGGAACTGCCGTGCAATATTTCTTTGGCATACGCAGGCAGCAATACAATAAACGAAAGTCCGGCCAGACTTAGCGTCGCCAGCAATGTGATCAATGTTCGTATGGGCACCGATTGAAAAGTATAATGAAAGCCTTCGGTAAAACTCTTTTTGAATTTGTCATGATGAAGCGTTGCCTGCCTGACCGGGATTTTTATTTGCAGCAAGGCCGTTAAAACCGCCACAAAGCTGAGCGCATTTATCAGGAAGCAAATTCCTTCACCAACAACTGCAATGGCAATTCCGGCAATAGCAGGACCTATTAAGCGGCCTCCGTTGAAAATGGCAGAATTCAAAGCAATTGCATTCCCGAGATCCTCCGGTTTGTCAATCAGGTCGATGACCAATGATTGCCGGGCTGGTGCATCGAAAGCGGTGATGATGCCAAAAACAAGACTTAAAGCGATGATATGCCATACATCGATCAGATTAAACAATACCAGGATTGCAATGACCAATGCCTGAAGCATAAAAAACACTTGGGTCATTATCATGATATGAAGCCGGTTATATCGGTCGGTTAGCACTCCGGTGAAAGGAGCAAGAACAAAGGTCGGGATCTGGCTGGTGAAGCCAATCAGGCCTAAAAGAAATACCGATCCGGTGAGCCTGTAAACCAACCAGCTCAGCGCAATATTCTGCATCCAGGTTCCAATCATCGAGATACCCTGACCGGTGAAATAAAGTCGGTAGTTTCGCGATTGAAGTGATGAAAATATGCCCTTTATTGTTGAGAAATCTTTCGGAATAACACTGTTAAGCTTCATGTTTAACCAAGGTAATTGATGCAACGGCAAAAATAGGAAACAGTTTTCTTATTCAGTATGAAATGGTTTTATATACTCTTTAGGTATGAGCTATTTGAAAATCTCAAATAGTTTCGTATTGATTTCCGAATTTCTCTTGTCAGGTCGTTATTCTCAGTATGCTTGCACCCAGCTCTATAGTTTTACAGCTAAAAGATCTTTGCCAAGTTTATGCAAAGCAGCTTCGATTTGCTTTTTACTCTTTATCCCAGGTTTCTTTTCGTTGCAGACGTAGCTCGCCAGAAGACTTCGATTAATTTTAACTTGTTCGGCAAATCGTGTGATGTTTATTGCCGGAAATTGCCGGAACACGCGCGACACCTCGTTTTGTTGTTTTTCAATTTCGTCCTTGTTGTAGGTAAAAAATCCTTCGAGACTTAAATCCTCGTCAAGTTCAGGCCAATGAATAGAATCACCCCAACTGCTTAATTCAAATTGTTCGCGTTGTTCCGGAGTAGCATTCCATAATCTATCAAACCAACGCAGTGGGTGACTTTTTTGTGTTCCATCGTTTGTAAGGATGTAGATGTTTTCATCATCGAACCATACTTTTTCTATTTTCATATTACTCAACTTTTCCATGAAATACCTCCCATGCTTTAATAACTTGAAAGAAAAAACGCATTCCAAACATTCTGAAAACTTCGGGCATAGAATCTTCGTTTTGTTAATGCGCTACAAAAATAGTAACAATATTGTTACTGTATGTCGGAATTTACAACTTTTATTTATGCTACAAAATTGGTTTTAGAATGGATATCCGATCGCCACATTCAAAACCAGGTTGTCTTTTCTCCATGCCGAACTTCCGAAGTTTATCTGATCAGCCACCCACCGCTTATTTTCGTCGAGCCAAGGCTTCCTTAACGGAAAGGCCAGATCGAAACGTAAAATGAAGAAGGAAACATCAACCCGTAATCCGAAACCTGTACCGACAGCCATCTGATCCATGAATTTTGATAGCATAAACGGACTTCCGGTATTGGCAGGATTTGATTTCAACAACCATACGTTTCCTGCATCGACAAATAGTGCTCCTTTAAAATAGCTGTATATATTGAAACGGTACTCTGCATTCGCTTCCAGCTTTATGTCGCCGCCCAATTGTAAAAAACCTCTTTTGCCTGTATCCTGAAAAAAGGTACCCGGTCCAACGGAATTAATCTGAAATGCGCGCAGACTGTTTGGTCCACCACTGAAAAACTCTTTGCTGTAAGGTAGAATTAAAGAATTTCCGAACGGTTTGGCTATTCCCGCAAAAACACGCATCGCCAATCTGTTTTTATCTTTAAAATTGTAGTAAGCACGACCATCGACACTCAATTTTGAGTATTGCGAATAGATGGAACCAAGTACTTTTGAAGGATTTGCTGATGATATTTTTTCACCGGTAATGCTTTTTGCCAGCGAAAACATGGTTCCGGCAAGCTCCGATGTCAAATGGAAATAGTATTGCATCTTCTTTCCCGTCAGCATTTGCTCGTTGTATGTAAAGGAATAGCTTCCACCGGCAATAAATTGTTCTTCGTAGCTTTTTTTCAGGAAAGGATTGGCATCGAGCAAAGCTGTGAATGCGGCCGATTGGTTCCCAACTTTGGTAAAACTGATGTCTATTGGATTCAATTCATGTTCTTTTCGGATACTCTGTTTCCATTTAAAACCATAAACGAACTGGAAGGTATTCATGTCGAAATAGTTGACCCGTTTCATAAAGTTGTAGGAGAGCATTATGTGTGTGGTTGGTAAGTAAAGGCTGTTCGTCCGCTTAATTTTAAACGGAACCAGAAAGCGGGGAAATGTCAACTCAATTTGTGGATTGTATGAATAGGAATAGAGATTTTTATTTACACCGCTTAACTGTGCCTCGAACGATCCGGCCAGATTCAGATTCAGTAATTCGGCTCCATTGAAAGCGTTTCTGTTCAGAACACTTAAATTCATTCGTGGTCCGGTGTAGTTGTTCGATTTTGAGACCATGTCAATTTCGGCTCTAAAAGTGTGTTTCGGCATGGGGGTCATCAGAATATTTACATCCAGTAATCCCGGACCTGAAGTATTGTTTTCGGAAAAGTTAATCTGCACCAATTTGAAATTTCCCATCGACATCAAACGATTCAGGGTGATGATGTGGTTCTGTCGCGAAAAGATCTCGTTTTTCCGCAAATAGATTGATTTTGAAAGTACTTTTGGCCTGATCGCCATTCGTGCTTCTTTCCCCAGAAACACAATATTCTGGTAATTTAATGTGTCTTTTGTCGAATCTACGCGCTGCTCGTTTAAAGAGTAATTCTGATTGATATATACATTGTTGATGCGGAAAACGGTTAACGCATTTTTCGGGATGCTGTCTTTTAAGGATAATTTGAAAGTTACATCGTGATTTACGTTTGAGGTATCGGCCTTAAAAAGCAAATAATCGGGATTGAAGTAAAAATACCCATTGTTTTTAAGGATTGCATCGATTCGTATCCGTTCGGTTTTTAGGATGTCGAGATTGTAATCAGCACCGGGTTTAATCAGTGATTTATCTTTCCCAGTCAGGATAAGGCGACTTAAACTATCGTCTGAAATAGCATAGATCAGATCTTTCACAACGTATGGCTTATGAACGTGACTGGTATAGATTACTTTGCCAGTGCGCTTTCCCTCCACAATTTTCGATTCAGTATAACTTTTAAATATCCCGATATTAAAAAGCTTTGCATCGATGATTGCGCGTGTAACTCCGGGCTTTACACTGCTCATCAAAACCGGTGGTTCGCCTTTTTTCTTGAACCACTTTCCCAATTTCGATTTGGGATCTTCTCCGGCAACATTGTACAACCACAATCGGGGACGATTACCCAAATAAACTTTATTGGGTGCCGGACGTACTGCCAACTGCGCAGTTGCCTTAATCATTTTCTTATTCAGTTTATCGGCTGATTCCAATTTAATTTCCGCACCGGTATAAAGCTTTTCACCTTTCGGCAAATGCCTCGTGCCGGTACATGCTGCAATAAGCAGGAAAACCAAAATCAGGAAGAAAATATTTTTCATCATTTAAAATTCATTTGTTTTGATTCAAATATTGCAGTGCGCGGCACCTTTGACCTCTACTACTAACATTTTCTACAAATATTATGGTGCGCTGCACCTTTTGGCCAATCCTGTGCAGCAGAGCTGCGAAATATTTGTAGAAATACAATCAATGAACTTGGCCTAAGGTGCAGAGCACCGGAATACTATTCGTTAATTGTGTTATTTTATTTCCCCTCTTCCGGTATTTTTAATGGCGGCCTTGTCCGTTTAACCGATTTGAATAACCTGCTCCATCGATTGAAATCGCGCACAAAAACCACACCGGCACCGGTTTCAACGAGCTGACCTTCAATGGCTCCTTCGTATTGATTGTGCCTGAATCCTTTTAACCTGAACCGGCCATCTTCGGTCAGTTTATATTCTACTGTCACATCACTCGTAATATTGCTGGCCGAATTTTGGCTTGCCCTGGCACCCTCAACATCAACAGCACCTCCAAGCTGAACCGATAACCGTTCATTAAAGAGTTGCTTCTTCACGCCAACCTCCACTTGTGTTCGTCCTTTTGCTTGTCCCGACTGATAATCGTCGTATGATTGAATGTCAAAATTCAGCTCCATTCCGGGTATCATTTTCGAACTCAATTGATTGAGTTGCGCAGATAAGAATTTACTCACTGTCGAGCGTATTAACGTTGAAGTTCCTCCGGCTGATTCAGTTTGAAATGGATTTTCCTGAATGAACCTGCCCAGTACCAACAAAGCGAAGACCTGTTTATTTAACGCTGATTCATCTTCATTTAGCAGGCTTAGCTTCTGATTGACAGCTCCGCCCAGAATTCCTTTTTCCTCCGGAGGCAATTGTATTGCAAAACTAATTGCCGGATGTAGAATTTGCCCACGCAATTTCAGGATGACCAGAAAAGGATAGCGTTGCTTGTATCCACCTTTGTCAACATCACTTAAGCCCGATATCTGATCGGCCACCAGATCATAAGGAGCAGCCCGCACTGAATAGCTTGCATCTATTGATATTTCAGCCTCCAATGGATCGCCGTTCCAGATAATTGTACTTCCGGCATTGATATCGAATTTCTTTTTGATGACCGATTCCAATGAAACCAGGTAACTTCCTTCGTTTAAATTATAGGCACCGGTAAGGCTCATTTTCCCGCTTTGGTCCATTGTGAAACTTAATGCAGCTTCGCCTTTAACTACCAGCGAATCGGTTGAAGCCGGATCCATTAATAAACGGAGTGTGGCTTCCTTATCGATTTCAATAATGGAAGACAAATCATACCCGGTCATGCCGGTTGTTTGCCCTCCTTTTTTCTCACCACGGTATAGAATCGGATTGAATTTCAGGGAGTTATCAAATTCAACCACATCTTCGCCCTTGTCGGTGGTCAGTTTGTCTTCAGGAACGGAAAAGGTGAATTTCGAACCTTTTTTCATTTTCACCTTTGCGCTCACAACTGGAAGTTTCATTGGCCCACTGATACTCACCTTGCTGTCAATAACCATTCGTCCGTAGAATTCTTTGTTATCCTTAACGGTTGTGTTGAACAAAAGAAAATCAGCAGTATTGACTTTTAAAGCGAAAACGAAATTTGAAAATTGTTTCATCTGAACCGATCCGTCGATGGTAGCCGAATGCTGATTGGCATCCAGCATGGTAAAGGAATTGAAATAAACACCGTCTTTTTTCAGTTGAATAGTTTCGTGCTTTAATTCCAGATTGTTATTCAGGAATGCCGGTTTGATGATGGCATTGTTGAAAACCAATTCACCTGTGACATCAGGTGCAGCGGTACTTCCTTCAACCGAAATGTTTCCGGTAAGCGTTCCTGAAGCTTCTTTCAGTTGTCCCATTGAAAGAGCCTGAACGGTTTTCATGGAAAGCGACTGAATCACAGTTTTTATGCTGACTGAATTTGCACCACCATTCGGGACAAAATATCCGTTTGCTGTCAGATTGTTATCAGCGCCTGATAAATTCACGTCGATATTGAATTTCTCAGATGATGGGTTTTCGGCTTTCACCGATAAGTTTCCGATTGGAACTTCATGGAATGCCAGGTTGCTGATCTTTGCATCGGCAACTATTCCATACGAATTGTTAACCCGTTTTAGTAAAATAGTTCCATCCACATTTCCTCTAACTATATTGGTGTCCTTTTCAAAAATTCCTGAAATATCATCCAGCGCAAAATTTTTGATATCGATTTTGAGATCATCATTAAACTTGTCGTTCACAGAAGCAATATTAAGCTGGCTTTCAGCATAATTGATGAAAAAATGATGGATTTTAAATCCTTGTTTCCCGAATTCAATGGAATTATCCGCAGCAACGTCCCAGTGGTTATTCGCCAGATAAAATTCTTTTGGATCGATTGTAAGCTTGTAATTCTCTTTATCCTTCGTAATCTGAGACCTGATCAGAAGCTTTTTATCCTTGCCATCTGTTGAAGAAATGTTCGTGCTGATTATCTGATTGGCAAGTTTTCCATCGATTATAAAATTATCTAAACTGATTTGTGAGTTCGAAATCGCACTGGTTGAAATCTTATAATTCAGGGCTGTTTTATCAGAATTTACGTCAATGGCCAAGTCACTGATTTCAGTAGTTCCATAAACAATCCTTTTCATCGAAGCATTCAATTTCAGGTCGCTTTTCTCGCTGTCAAAACTGCCCTGGATGATTCCAGGCTCGAATTCTTTTAGCTGGGGAAGCAGAACATCCGAAAGAAAAGGGTGGTTGTGAAGTTGTATTTCGAAACTAAATTTTGCGGGACCACTTTTCTTAATTTGCTGATTTGAAGCCGAAACCGGAAAGTAATTATTTATGAATTGGCTTAACAAAGCGGGTAGTGCATCCGGAGAAACAGTTCCTGAATATTTGATACCGATCAACGCGCTACTAATATTTATTTCACTTTTATTGGGTTCGTTTACCGTAGCTGAAAGAAATGAATCGAGCACATATTTTTTTCCATTGCTGGCGACAATAATGTTGGTGATTCCGGCGGTGCCATTCATCTGGTCAATGGTTCCGCCTTTTAAATCGGCTGCCGCAACAAAGGCGATTCGCGCATCTTTCTTGGTGAATTTGAGTTTCTGAAGGTCGGCTCCCTTCACATCCAACTTAAATTTGTAGCGTTCCTGATTGGGGTTTAAGTTCACCAATCCGTCAAAATCGAATGCCGCATTTTCATCGTTCAGGTTAACTTTTCCTTCGAATTGCTTGCCGGATACAGTGCCATCCAGCGTTAGTTTGTGATAAGCGTATTTATTCAAATAAATCTCAGAAACGTCAGCCTTTATTTTAGCTTTGATCGTATTTAAGTCCAATCCCTGTCCTGTTGCTTCCGCAGTCATGGTTACTGGGCCATATAGTGTTGTATCTTTTAAAAATCGCCCAACATTAAGGTTGTTCATGATCGCCTTACCGCTGAAATTTTCTGCCGGATCAATCGAAGCAACCAGATTGGCATCTCCAAAACTGCTTGTCATGTTTGCTGTTGACTCAAAAGACTTCATCTTTCCTTTAAAAACAACCTGCAACCTGATGTTTTCGGGAATATCTATGCTGTCGGGAATATAGGTGCCAGCCATCATTACAATGTCTTTCTTGCCTGAAGTTATTTTTAGATTGGGGAAATCATAATAGGCGGTTTTATAATCAGGCAACCCTTTGATGGTGAAATCGGTTGCGACAGTCGTATTAGCACCGGTTTTCAGTGCCAGGTTTTTAGCACTCAGATTATTCATCTGTCCGTTAATTATTCCTGAAGCGGTTGTAACGTTCTGACTGTTTTTAAAGAACGGCTGTGCAACGAGATCGGGTTTGAAATAGATCAGATCGGAATTTTTGAATTTCAGATTTCTCAGGTCTAAGTTAATGTTACTGAACTGCATGGAATCGATCAATGTTGTCAATGAGGTAAACTCCAAGCTCAAATCTGCATCCAGAGTAGAGTAGGGGGTACTGACTTTCGTGGCTTTTGCTGTTATCGAATGTTCATCCATACTGAAATCGGTTTCAACATTGGTGATTGCAAAGTTATTCTGATCAACCGCACTGAAGTTCTTAACCGAAACTTTTGTCATTTCAGATGAATATTGAAAATCGGTTACCTCAAGCGTTAAGCTATTGTATTCAAGGTTATTCGAATCAAATACATTCTTTATTTCCGGTTTATTTCCTGATTTGTACGTAAGTGAATTGTCTTGCAGATCGATATTCTTCATTGAAATTTTCCAGTTGCTCCCTGAAGTTGCAACCACAGTGTTTGAAGCCAATTCAGGTGCAAAAGTGTGGTATTGAATTTTACTCTTCGATAAGTTAACAGATTCGGCCATCAGTAATTGCTTTTGCAAATCGATGGACGCATTTTCCAGCTTACTTTGGTCGATGACCGCAACAACTGACAGATAACCAACTGAATCGACATAGCTGATGGTGGAACCGTTGATTTGAAGATTTTTTGCTGCTATTTTCGGTGAAATGCTTCCGGGCTGATTTTTCAGGATATTTCCTGATTTCGTTGCCAGAACTTTTGCGGTTAAGCCTTCTACCAGCAAGTCATTCAACGCGTAAACGGATTTCCCCGGATCAATTTCATCCACACTAAATTCTGAATTTTTCAGCGCCGCGAATACATTCATCCCGGCATATTCATCATTGTATCGAAACCGTACATTTTTCAGGCTTACCTGATCGATGCTGAATGTCCATTTTGAAGGTGTTGCCGGAACAACTTTTGTCTTTTTGGTTGTATCGCCAAATGCAGTAATCAGGAAATTGTAATTAAACAGTGGATCTGTTTTGTCGCTGTGCAGATTGACATTTGCACCTTCTATAGCAACTGAATTTATTGCTATCTTGCTGTGGAACAAGTCGTAAAGTGCGATATTTATTTTTGCCTTTCCGGCGTAAATTAAAGTGTCTTTTTTGAGGTCTTCAAGGTAAAGACCTTCAACAACTACTGATTTGGGGAATGAGATACTAACATGTTTGATCTCAACTTTTGTATGGGTTTTATTGCTCACAAAAGAAGTGGCATATTGAACGATTTTGGTTTGAATGGATGGAATTTGGATAAGTATAGCAATGAGGAGGAATATAAGCACAAAGCTTAGAGCTATCCATAAAATAGCCTTTAATGTTTTTTTTATAAAGGAACCCTTTATTTTTTCTTGTTCTATTTTTGTTGAACTACTCATGTATCAGCTGTTTGGTTCTGATTCTCTCGAGGATATTAAAAGCGGCCAATGGAATACTTTCCGGTACAGAGACTGATTCGAGCGCTGTCCTGAGTGCCTCGAGCAGATCATTAAATCCATCGTATTTCTGTTTCCGGAGTATATGATGAGCTCCACGCTGCAACAGAATAGAATCGGCTCCACGCTTAACCAATGCATGCAATAGTTCAGGCCAGGCGGCTTTCCTGAATTTCTCCAAAGCTTTGGCAGCCAACCATGCCACATCACTTTCCGTATCTTCGAGTGCCATTACCAAAACAGGTATTGCATGGGCATCACCAATCTCACCAAGTGCTTTGGCTGCTTCCCAACGAGCCTTATATATTTTGGAATTTTCCAAAACCAAACACAATGGAGAAACAGCAACACTTCCCCTTAGCACCAATAATTTACGGGCTTTTCGGCGCACCTTATCATCAGTGCTTTCCAACTGATTAACTAATGATTCTATACTTTCCCGCGCTTGCTTTTTTTCTATCATTGGTTCTGTTTTATGGTTGGGATCAAAGTTTTATCCAACTGTAAATATGATCCGAATGAAGCTAAAAAGCATTACACAATTTCAGAAAGAAGTTACATAATTCACACTTTACAGGCGAAAAGTGATTATACTGATTGGAGAAATGTAATAGTCCAATTATCGCTCACTCAATTGGCCTAACATTTCTATCCATTGGCATTCTACCATGAAAGCATTTGGATTAATCTATAATTCACTTTGGTATTATTTGTCAGAAGCGATTTTCATATAGGCGAAGTCTGTTTTTAAGGGCAATAATTTCATTGTGCATATCATTTACTCGCTGTAACAAATGCTTAATGGTATCAATCCCTTCGAGGTTAATATCCAACTCGTAATAGAATCGCATATATTTCTCCAGTAGCTGAAGTTGTTCAGCATCAATATACCAGGCATCTTTAATCGCGGTAATTTCTATCAATCCGGTTTGTTCCAGCGAATCGATGAACGAAACTTCAATGTCGTGACTTGCACAAAACTCATCAACGGCTATCAAATAATCTGTTCCCATAATTTAAGTTTTTGATAATTGATCGAATAATTCCTTCTGCTTATCTGTCAGATTTGTAGGGATTTTAATGTTGTAGGTTAACAGTAAGTCGCCAAATTGTCCTTCATTTTTGTAAACCGGAAATCCTTTGCCTTTCAGTTTTACCTTGCTTCCGTTTTGTGTTTCGGGCTTAACTTTAAGTTTTACTTGCCCTTTTAAAGTATCAATTGTGATTTCTCCACCTAAAATGGCGGTGTATAAATCCAAATCAATGCTTGCATATAAATCGTTGCCCAATCGCTTAAAAATGGAGTGATTAGCGATTGAAAATGCAATGTATAAATCGCCGTTCGGACCACCATTGATTCCAGGGCCACCGTGGCCTGAAATTTTTATAGTTTGTCCATTTTCAATTCCTGCCGGAATGGTAATCCTGATTTTTTTCCCATTCACATTTAATGTTTGCTGATGGGTTTCATAAGCATCTATAAGGTTGAGGTGGATTTCCGCGGTAAAATCTTCTCCTCTGAATTTTGCCTGTCGGGCACCGCCACCCATTCCACCAAACATGGATTCAAAGAAATCAGAAAAATCGCCACCGGATTGAGCTCTTGAATTTCTTGCTCCACGCGAACCCGACGATTGTTGATGATATTGATTCTGCTTTTCAAATTCTTCGGCATGTTGCCAATCTTTTCCGTATTGATCGTATTTCTTCCTCTTTTCGGGGTCGCTCAAAACTTCGTTTGCCTCATTGATCTGTTGAAAATTCTTCTTGGCATCCTTATCATTCGGGTTCAAATCGGGGTGAAACTTTCTTGCCAGTTTCCGGTAGGCATTCTTGATGTCCTTTGTTGTTGCGGATTTATCTATCCCCAGAATTTTATAATAATCAACGAAATCCATGTGTAAATCAAATTATGGTTATCATGCTTTATGGTTTGGATAATCGGTGTATCCTTTTTCATCTGCTGAATAAAATAGATCCATTTTGAGATCCTGTGATAAAGGCCAATTGTTTCTGAATCGGTCAACTAAATCAGGATTATTAATAAATGGCCGACCGAATGCAATAAGATCACACATTTCGCTTTCAATATCTGCTTCGGCCCGTTTCTTATCGTATCCGCCTGAAAGTATTAGCGTGTTTTTAAAGTTGTTTCGTATGAGTTTCTTAATAATCATTGGCACTTCAGGAGCTCCCATTGCCGAATGATCGACAAGATGGATATGTGCGATCCCAAGTTTATTGAGCTGTGATGAAAGATAATGGTAAGTAACTTCAATTTCAGGATAATGAGGCATATCGCTGGCCACTCCGTAAGGAGATAAACGAATGCCGGTTTTTTCTTTTCCGATGGCATCTGCAACGGCAGTTACAACCTCCAGAACAAACCTGCAACGGTTTTCTATATTTCCACCATAGTTATCCGTACGAATATTGCTTATAGGCGACAGAAACTGCTCAAGTAAATAACCGTTTGCCGAATGTAATTCAACACCATCAAATCCCGCAGCCATGGCATTTTTAGCTGCGGTAACAAATTCAGCCTTTGTACTGATCAAATCTTCGGCTGTCATTGCTTTTGGTACCGGAAAGTTCTGCATCTGTTTCGAATCAGTCCACATTTGCCCGTCAGCTTTAACAGCCGAAGGTGCCAGAATTTCAGAACCTTCAGCCATATTGAGTTCGTGGCTGATCCTTCCGGTGTGCATCAGCTGGACAATTATTTTGCCTCCGGTTTTGTGTACTGCCGAGGTAACTATCTTCCAGCCTTCAACCTGTTGTTTGCTGAAAATTCCGGGAATTCGGGCATAACCCAGTCCATTTGGCGATGGAGAAGTGCCTTCAGTAATAATTAATCCGGCACCAGAACGCTGTTTGTAATATTCGGCCATTAGCTCATTAGGAATATTTCCAATGGCTCTGCATCTGGTCATTGGCGCCATTATAATATGGTTTTTCAGATTGATTGATCCAACCTTTTCAGGAGAAAATAATTTATTTGTATTCATTGTCAATTTTTTAATGTTCTAACAGAAACAAGGAGGTTCCTGTAATGTTTTCTTTAAATCCCTTTTACAACACCTGATGATTTATTTATTGGCAAATTTGATCAGTTCGGTATTGAACTTATGAGTTTCTTCCAGAAATAAGCTGTGGCCGCTATTTTCGAAGGCAACGAGGTGTGAATTTGCGATTCCGGCCTTCATCTGTTCAGCCAGATCAAACGAACATATTTTGTCTTTTTTGCCATGTAAAATCAATGTTGGGATGGTAATTTTTGCAAGGTCACTTCTGAGGTCGGTGTCGCGCAAAGCAACCAAACATTCTGCAGTTGCATGTGAAGAAGCACTCAATCCAATGCCATTCAGCCAATTGCCAATGCCTTCATTTAATGAGGTTTCGGTGGCAGAAAATATCTTTGCGAAATTTGACAGAAGCTTTGGCCGATCCTGATAGTTCAACTTAAGTAAGTCGTCAACTGCCTTTGTTGGAAGATTATACGGAAAATCGTCGCGTTGTGTCCAAATCGGGGCAGCAGCGCCTGCCAAAACCAATTTTGACACCTGACCTTCATTGTATGACGAAACAAATCGGATGGCAATAGCGCCACCCATTGAAAAGCCTGCAATCACAGCATCTTTGATGTCCAGTTTATCTAAAATCCGCTTAATATCCAATGCGTGTATATCGTAATTGTAAGCTCCGAAAGGTTTGTCTGATTTGCCAAAACCTCTTAACGTAATGCCAATTACACGGAAATTCTTATTTACCAAGTCGTTGTACTGGTATTCATACATTTCGTCACTTAACGGCCAACCGGGTATTAAAACTATCGGTTTACCTTCTCCTGCATCTGTAACGTGAAGGTTTACATTAGTTTCCACTTTAATGTATTCAGCCCTGGCCTTGCCGGCATGAGTTTTCTCTTTAATATTTTCCATTGTTTTAAGTTTTTGTTGTTATTCGGTGATGTTAAATAATTTGCAAACGTCTTTGTATGACATACTTCTCAGTTCCTGCACACTTTTGTTTTTAAAAGTCGCTGATTTTAATGCTGTTATGGTGCCGGGAATTGCAATGAACCGAAACTTATTCCCAGTTGTAAGCGGTTGTAAACTCATATCGGAAGTAAACTCGATACTTCCATATTGATACACCAGAAAACTCCAGTTTGCGCCAACTGCATAAGCTGGTAATGGTCTCACTGAAGCTGCCTCATATAAATCGTCTGCCAGCCAAACGTAGGCCAGAACAACTCCATTCTCTACGATATCCTTGGTTAAATCGGGAGCAGAAGCATCGAAATACCAATCACCCGAAGCACCTGACCAGGCAGAAGGAGAAAACCATTCGGAATAATATACAGTAGGAGGTATCTGCACTGTTTCTTTTTTACATCCGGTAAACACCAGAGTTGAAAATGCTACCAACAAATAAATAATTGTAATTTTTGTTTTCATGATTTTATTATAATTGTTAATGAATTTAATATTCAGATCCACTGATTTATTCTGGGATTTGAATGAATTTCTACTTTGTGTGAGCCAATGTCTTTTCGTCAATTGTAACACCCAATCCTTTTGCTACTTCCATTCCTAATTGTGTATCAGCACGAAAGAAATGACACAACTGCCGGTTAATGATTTCGTCTTTCTTCTCTCCGCAAATGCCACTCATTGAACTTACAATGTTGCTAACCAGATTCTTTCTGTCTTGCTCATTCATTGCATCGCGATACAACATGCCTGGTTGGGTGAAGTGATCATCATCATTTTGGTTGCGGTCGAACCAGTCAGCAATATTGGATTCCAGTTGCATGGCAGGCTGCTTGTAGCTTTCGTCGGCAACAATGTCATCAAAACTATTGGGGCGGTAATTCGGTTCTGATCCACCATTGTCACCTGTCTGCATGTGCCCGTCGCGCTGGTAATTTGTAGTTGCAAAAGGACATTTGTTTACCGGGATCTGTTCATAGTTCACACCCAAACGGTAACGATGCGCATCAGGATAGGAAAGCAAACGGCCTTGCAGCAATTTATCAGGTGAAAAACCGATGCCGTCAACTATATTGGCAGGAGCAAAAGCTGATTGCTCTACATCCCGGAAATAATTTTCAGGAATACGATTCAGTTCCATTATTCCTACATCAATCAGTGGAAAATCGTTGTGAAACCAAACTTTGGTGATGTCGAACGGGTTCCATTTAAACGTTTTTGCCTGATCATCAGTCATTACCTGAATTTTCATGGCCCATTTTGGGAAATCTTTTTCCTCAATAGCTTCCACTAAGTCACGAGTTGCCTGATCCGGATCGATACCACGCATTTCGCTGGCTTCTTTTCCATTGAAGTTTTTGATTCCCTGCATGGTTACAAAATGGAATTTCACCCAAATCCGATCATTGTTTTTATTGTTGAGCGAAAAAGTGTGACTTCCAAAACCATGCATGTTTCGGTAAGAGAATGGAGTTCCACGGTCGCTCATCAGGATCAGTACCTGATGTAAACTTTCAGGATTCAAACTGAAAAAATCCCACATCATGGTAGGGCTTTTGCAGTTCGTTTTTGGGTCGCGCTTTTGCGTGTGAATGAAGTGCGAAAATTTTTTCGGGTCTTTAATAAAGAAAACAGGCGTATTGTTTCCAACCAGGTCCCAGTTTCCATCCTCGGTATAAAACTTCAGAGCAAAGCCCCGGGGATCTCTTTCGCTGTCAGCACTCCCTTTTTCCCCACCAACTTGAGAGAATCTGGCAAACATTTTTGTTTGTTTCCCAATTTCAGAAAAGATTTTCGCTTTGGTATATTGACTGATATTATGTGTTACCGTAAATGTTCCATAAGCTCCGGCTCCTTTTGCATGAACTACCCTTTCAGGAATACGTTCACGGTTAAAATGAGCCATGTCTTCGTGCAGAAAATAGTCCTGCAACAGAATTGGTCCCCGTGAACCAATTGTCATTGAGTTTTCAAACTCGTAATATGGTCTGCCACCTGCGGTGGTTAACTTTTTCTTTTCCATCTTATTTTGATTTTAATGAGGAAACAAATTTTTCAATCAGGTCATTAAATTCGAATGAATTCTCGATATTGCTTAAATGACCGGCATGTTCAATGATGTTTAGTGTTGCACGCTTTATCTTTTTCTGCATCAGTTTGGCAGCTTCTGGAGGGGTTATTTGGTCTTCTTTTCCAACAACTATAAGTACAGGTACATGAATGTCAGCCAGTTTGGTGCATGTTTCTTTACGCTTGGTTAAAGCGAGTAATGTGCTGGAAAGTGTTTCCAGTGAAGTCTTCATGATCATCTCTTTCACCGCAGCAATTTTTTCTTTGTTTGTCACAAAAGATTCCGGAGCAAAAAGGTTTTTCAGACTCTCATCAGCATATTGTTCCAGCCCGTTTTTCCTGATACTTTTAATGGACATCAAGCGTTTTTCGATTGTTGCCGATGAATCGGCGATGCAATTTGTATCGCATAATATCAGCGCATCAAAGCGCTTTGGAAAATTTTCAATCGCGTTTAAGGCAATGTATCCGCCCATAGATAAGCCACACAGCACTGCTTTTTCAATTTTCAGTAAATCCATAAGTTCAAGCAGATCGCTTACAAAAAGCTCAATCGTAAAATCGACAGTTCCGGCATCGGAGTTCCCAAACCCGCGAATATCATACACAATCACACGGTAATCCTTTGTAAAAACTTCCACCTGCTCGTTCCACATCGATTTGTTAAGCGGAAAGCCGTGAATGAAAATGATAACAGGCACATTATCAGTCCCTTCGTCGGTATAACTAACACTGAGGTTATTTACGATTATTTTTAGACCGTTTCCTACTTTACGCATGAGATTGATGGTTTTCATATTTCTTCTGTCGTAATAGCTTTTTTACTTATTCCTAAGTGTGCCAATTGATTATCAATTGCTTCCATCATAGGTGGCGGGCCACATAAATAAAATTGCTGATCGAATCCACCAATGTTGGCTTTTAGAAATTCTTCGTCTATTTGTCCGTGTGCAAATCCATCCACAACCTCATCGGATAAAATATTGATGAAATTTTCACCGAGTAACTTTTTAAATTCCAATGCAAGTATGATGTCTTCTTTTGTTTTATTGGCAAAAATGAGTTTGTTACCGCCTATTTCGTTTTTTGACTGAAGATACCTGAAGATGCAAATAAACGGCGTGACACCTGCACCTCCGGCGATAAATACACCTTCGCCTTTGTATGATATTGCTCCAAATACATCGTGCAGAATCAGCTCGTCATCCTTTTTTGCCTGAAGGAGTTCATTGGTTACACCTTTATGCGAAGGATAGGTTTTGATGGTAAATTCGAGGAAATCATCGTCGGGAAGGCAAGTGAAAGTAAAAGGTCGTTTTTCATCCTGCCATCCTTTCTTGTTTATTGCAACTTCAGTGGCTTGTCCGGGATTGAAGCTATAGTGAGGTGGTCTTTCAGTAACAATTTGCAATACATCATGAGTGATGTGCTTGATCGATTTGATTTTAACCAGATGTTGTTTCATGGTATTCTGTTTTTTTGAATTTTATGCTACTGTTTCAAATCTGAAGTGCTATATTTTCTTCTTTAATTCGTGTGAATAACATGATCGCATTAAGCAGTGAAAACGTTATTGCGGTATAATATAAATTGAAAATCAAAGGAATAACCGCAATTTCAGCAATTACAATCAGGTAATTCGGATGCTTAAAATATCGGTATGGTCCTTTTTTAATTAATGGAATATTGGGGACGTGATAAATGCGGGTATTCCAGAATTTTCCGAGCGATAAAATAACCCAGGCTTTAAAGGCAAGTAGGACAAAGTAAAAAATGATAAAGAATAAACTGTAAGTTGGATTTGGTTGCCTCGAATATTCGAAAATCACAGAGATGATAAATAAAACATGAAGCGCTACAATGAACGGATAATGCTTTTGCCCATATTCCACAGCTCCATTTCGCAACAACCACTTCTCATTACTTTTAGAAAGTACTAATTCCCCGATTCGGAGCAGAATGACAAATGATATGAAGAGGATGAATACCATTTTATATTTTGTTCATCTGTAGTAAAACCATCTCACTCGAAAAGCCTGGACCCATTGATACCATTAGTCCGTAGCCATTCTCAAAACTTTGGGTAAAGAATCTTTCCAGCACATACAAAACGGTGGTACTCGACATATTCCCATTGTCGTTCATCACTTCACGTGTGTTTTTCAGGAAGTCGCCTTCTGCCAATAAGGCCTCTTCGTAAGCTGTCAGTACTTTTTTCCCTCCGGGATGAAAAATAAAATTCTTTATATCTGAAATTTTCAGGTGATGTTTTTCTAAAAATGAAGTAACATCGTTGTGAATATTTTTAGCGATAATCGTTGGAATATCAGATGAAAACAAAACTTTAAAACCGGTGTTGAGAAATTCCCAGCCCATAACGTCCAGTGTATCGTAATACAATTTGCTTTGTGAGGCCAGAAATGTAAAAGCGTTTTTGGTCTTATTAGCATGATTATCACCTGTAATGATGCAGGCAGCTACGCCATCGGCAAATAAACTTGAACCAATAAAATTGCTTTTACTGAAATCGTTTCGTAAAAAAGTGAGCGAACACAATTCAACAGCCACAAGCAATACTACGGCATTCGGATTTGCGATCGCCAGAATGTTTGCTTTTGCAAACCCGGAAACTCCGCCGCCACAACCCAAGCCGAAAATAGCCATCCTGTTGATATTCTGGTGTAGTCTCATTTGGTTGATAATGAGCGCATCTAAACTTGGAGTTGAAAGCCCGGTAGTTGAAACAAAAATCAGATCGGTGATTTCGTCCTTATTAATTTGTGCTGACGAAATGCATTCTTCAATCGCTTTGACAGAATATTCAAGAGAAATGCGAATGTATTCGGCATTCTGATCCTCAAATGAATGCATGGTAGTATAGTAATCAAGAGGTTTGCACATATTTCTGGTCTTGATTTCTGTGTTGTCAAAAGCACTCATAATTCTTTCTACCTGCGGAAAAGAAGGTGCAAATAAAGCTCTTGCACCTTCTTTAACTTTTTGTTGTTCAACTTTATAGGGGAAATCAATTATAGATACTGCTGCTAATGATGGCATATACTTAGTATTACGTTATTAGAAATTTTTTACAGGTAGTTTTTTTAAAATTTCCAGAGAAAAATACCTCTGAAAATTATTCCGGTAAAAAGATGATAAATCAGCTTGCCGGACTATCAATCTGACTGACCAAGTAATTCTCGATACCCATTTGTTCAATCTGTGCTCGCTGTATTTCAGCCCAATCGACATGGCCTTCTTCCATTTTAAGTATTTTGGTCAGTAGGTCAACAGTACCTTGGTCATCAGCTTCCCGTGCAAGTTTGATTGCATTGTTATAAGCATGTACGGCATCAAGTTCATCATGATCGTCATTACTGATCATTTCTGAAACAGTTTTGCCGATTTTGATTGCATTTAATTTGGAAACTGTTGGTGCACCTTCAAAAAATATGATTCGCTCGATTAGCCATTCTGCATGGTGCATTTCATCCATGGCCTGTTTCCGTATAGCCAGGTGAAGTTTTTCGTAGCCCCAGTTTTCGCACATTTCAGAATGCACCATATACTGGTTTATGGCTGTGAGTTCATCTGCCAGAAGCGAATTCAATACTGTAACTAATTCTTTGTTCCCTTTCATTTTGTGAGTTTTAATTATGAATTTTATGGGAACTAAGTTAGGAGCCTGCGACCCTGCATGTGTTACAAAACTTTTGTGAATAGTTACATCATTCACACATTTTTGGGTAGGTTGACATCTTATGTTTTTGCTATTCTCATTCTAATCAGATTACCTCACCCAAATGCTTATAATTGGACGTGATGATTTTAAATACTTCATCCATACGCCCGCTTAACATCATTTTGCCCATATATAAAGCTACACCTTTCATCTGATCAAATTCCAATTTGGGAGGCATGGCGAGGGCATTCGGATCAGTCTGAATTGAAACCAATACAGGACCTTCATGCATAAATGCCTTTTCTAATCCTGATTTTACATCATCCGGATCATCAATACCAATACCAGTCATTCCCATTGCTTCAGCTATTTTTACGAAGTCAGGGTTTAACATATCCGTTTCCAGATCGGGAATCCCGGCAACTTCCATTTCGAGCTTCACCATTCCTAACGACCGGTTGTTAAAAACAATGATCTTTATGGGTAACTGATATTGAACAATGGTCATGAGGTTGCCCAACATCATCGATATGCCTCCATCGCCGCAGAAGGCAATCACCTGTTGGCCCGGACGTGCAAGCGCTGCACCAATGGCCTGTGGCATTGCATTTGCCATGGATCCATGATTGAACGAGCCCAGCATTTTTCGCTCGCCTGTTCCATCAATATAGCGTGCAGCCCATACACAACACATTCCGGTATCAACCGTGAAAATGGCATCATTGGCAGCCAGTTCATTAATCACAGAAGCGACAAATTCAGGATGAATTTCATTGGGTTTCCCGGTATCCTTTACATAGGACTGTAAATTCTTTTTGACTTCCTGATAAAATTCCAATTGCTGATCAAGAAAAGTGGCATCTTCCTTCATTCCTAACAGAGGCAAGAGCGCCTGCAAGGTATCTTTCACATCTCCGCAAAGTCCCAGATCGAGTTTAGCCCTTCGCCCGAGGTTTTCGGGTTTAATGTCGATCTGAACGATTTTATTTTCAACCGGCATGAAAGGTGTGTATGGAAAATCGGTGCCCAATAATACCAGCAATTCACATTCGTGCATAGCGTGATAGGCTGATGGAATCCCCAGCAATCCGGTGAGTCCAACTTCATGAGGGTTATCATACTGGATCGCCATCTTTGCTTTATAGGAATAAGCTACCGGTGACTTGAGCTTTTCTGCCAGCTGAATAATTTCTTTGTGTGCCTCAGCAGCGCCCAGTCCACAGTAAATAGTGACCTTTTTATGCGAGTTTAACAATTCTGCCAGTTGCAACAGCTCATCTTCCGATGGCCTAACAACGGGCTGGTTCCGGAAAAGTAGGGTGGTGGTTTCAGCCGCTACAGCGGGAAGGTCGGTAATATCACCGGGCAAACCAAGGACAGCTACTCCTTTTTTATGCACGGCATTTTGGAGAGCGGCCTGTAACATTCGTGGAAATTGTGCTGGTGTTGTAGCCATCTGGTTATAACAACTGCAATCGTCAAAAAGTCTGATGGTGTTTGTTTCCTGAAAAAAACCTGTTCCAAATTCTTTGGTTGGGATGGTAGAAGCAATGGCCAATACAGAAGCCGATGAACGGTGTGCATCATACAACCCGTTTATCAGATGGACATGTCCGGGGCCGCTACTGCCCGCACAACATGCCAGGCCGTTCAGCTGTGCCTCAGCTCCGGCGGCATAAGCAGCAGTTTCTTCGTGGCGTACGTGGATCCATTTGATTTTGCCGTTGCGATGTATCGCTTCGTTTACGAAATTGAGACTATCTCCTGTTATTGCATATATTCTTTGGATGCCTGCTTCAACCAATGTTTCCACAAGTTGGTCCGATACATTTTTACTCATAAGATAGATTTTAAGTGATGCATAGTTAATAATATACAATTCCTAATTTAACGAAGACATTTATTAATCATCACAGCATTTTTTCTATTTTATTTTTTTAGTTCTTCAATTATTTTTTCACAAAAAGCCGGAAGATCTTTCGGGCTTCTACTCGTGATGAGTTTGTCGTCCACTACTACTTCTTCATCTACCCAATTTACTCCCGCATTGATTAAATCAGATTTAATCGATTTATACGATGTCATCTGTTTCCCTTTTAAAAATCCGGTTTCAATTAATATCGAACCGGCATGGCAAATAGCAGCAATCGGTTTCCCTTGTTCAAAAAAATCAGATACAAATTTTATGGCCGATTCATTCGTACGCAATGTATCGGTATTCATCACACCGCCCGGCAATACCAACATGTCATAATCGGTTGATAATGCGTTGTCAATAGTTTTGTCAACTTTAAATTTATCACCCCACTTTGTTTCTTTCCAGCCCTTTATTTTTCCTTCTTTTAATGATATTACATCCACTAAAATCCCTTCTTTTTTGAGAGCCTTTATTGGCTTCTTAAATTCAGATTGTTCAAAACCATCTGTAGCCATGACAGCTATTCTTCTCTTATTTAATTGCTTTTCCATAATGGTATAAAAATATATTTATGATTGTTTTGTAAGTTGACGACAATTCAGCTTATTCCAGCGAAAATTTGATCAGCTCTTCATTAAACTTTTGAGTATTTTACCGCTCTGGTTTGAGTATCACTTTCGTCCATCCTTTGTCACGTGCATCAAAATGCTTGTAAGCTTCCGGAGCCTCGCCAAGTGAAAGCTGGTGTGAGATAATTAATGACGGTTTGGCTTTACCTGCAGATATAAGTGTGCAAAGCTGACGATTGTAAGACTTTACATTAGCCTGGCCTGTTGCTATACGTTGCCCTTTCATCCAGAAGTTACCAAAGTCAAAATCCATGTGTCCTTCATTCTGAAGTGGATCTTTTGATTTTGGATCTTTGGGTACAAATACACCTACTACACCTATAGATCCTGTAGTTTTCACTGCCTGTACCAGTTCGTTCATAGTAATGTTAGAATGTTCAGTACCGTGCTTATCGCAACATTGGTATCCTACGCATTCGCAACCTTTATCTGCACCTATACCTTTGGTAAGTTCAAGAACCTGTTCAACAGCAGAACCCTTTGAAAAATCAATAGCAATAGCACCAAATTCTTCAGCAAGTTTCAACCTGTCTTCATGATTATCAACAACCATGATCTGACTGGCACCTTTAATGCTTGCAGAGTGCGCTGCCATAAGCCCAAC